>ERZ1106915.157-NODE-157-length-111520-cov-6.696371_pt1 | contig 111520 bp, 92 predicted proteins | sample MGYA00403653_ERZ1106915 | MGnify/ENA primary metagenome ERZ1106915 (study PRJEB35170, sample SAMEA104062404) | human gut metagenome | biome: human gut; feature: human-associated habitat; material: faeces | place: Denmark | collected 2012-06-06 ...
GCCCCTTGGGACCAGGGGCGCGGCCCTCGCCGTATTGTGTTCCCGGGCGGAGACTTCGCCGAGCCCGTCCGAGAAGGATGGATGAGACCGCGAGGAGGCTCGGCATGAGCCGCAACACGGTGGCGAATGCGCAACTGCATGCGCGAGGCCGGCTCCCGGCGGCTCAGGCGCCGCGTGGCAGGATCGTGTCGCAGGTGTTCCGCGGGCCAGACGCCGCCACCGTGGCGGCCGTGTACCACGCGGCGTGCGACATGCTGGAGGGGTGCTGCCCGAGGGCGGCGGCGGTGCTGGAGGAGGCCGAGCCCGACGCGCTGGCCTACCTCGACTTCCCGCCGACCCACTGGAAGCGCCTGCGCACCAACAACGTGCAGGGGAGGACCAACCGGGAGATAAAGCGCAGGTCGCGCGTCGTGCAGGTGTTCCCCTCCACGGGCTCGCCGGTGCGGCTCGCGGGCGTGGTCATGCGCGAGCAGGACGAGATATGGCAGGAGTCCAGGTACTTCTCGGAGGCGAGGATGAACGAGCTCTACGACGACGGGTGCGCCCGGGGGATCGGCGGTCCCGTCGACTGGGCGCGGCTTGAGGCGGAGGCAAGGAAGATGCTCGAGTCCGGCCTCGAGCTTGCGGACAGGGTCGAGGCGGCATAGGATATCAACCGTATTCCAGATTCTGGGACGCCGGGCCGACTCGCTTCGGATCGGGCTTTACACCATCTTTCTCGACACTTCCCGATGATCTACCAGTGATTTTACTGCATTAGGCATTCGGAAAGGGAATCGGTTCTTCATGATTCGCATCCTTTCTAGTGCTGCCTTTATTAAATGACCGAGATGTGCTCGGCGACTGCGATGTTCTGCCCCTTAGATTACAGACGGTTGTTTCTATTGAGCTTCCAGAGGAAATACATGGGGTTCTCTTTTGCCTTGGCTTCTCGCAAGAAATCTGCGGATTGAGATGCAACGGCCCCTATGCCGGCAGCCCCGAGGATGGTCATGGCATCGGTAGGTGATGCGATTCCGTATTGCCCCAATGTAAAGCTCGCAATTCCGATAGCGGCTTCAATGCCTGCGGAGGTGACTAATCGGGATCGTTCGTTTTTCATCACCAAAGATATCTTGTGAAGCTCGGGCTCTATTAGGTCGTTCTTCAGGTCAGCTAATGTCGAGCTGTCGATGGGCCTTTCGCTCAGGCCTTTTGACAAGGTATCCCTAAACACAAGAAACGACTCTTCGTTTCTAATGCGGCAATCAAGGATGCTACGCAACGTCGCATTTTCAGCAATGGGGAGGGGACAAGATAACCGGCGAATGGGTAGGGTCTGATCCTTTCGAGGATAAAGGGTGGAAGTTGCGGACTCGAGGAACTCAATCTGAGCGGGACGAGTGGTTAAATACGAGGTATTCGAAAAATATGGATTGACGAGGGCTTGAAAGCAGTCGTCCAACAATGGCAGTAAGATAGTCAAGATGCCGCCGTTCTCCAGCATGTCCCTATCCAATCGCGTTTCACCTTGGCTTGCATAGAGCGATTCGTATTCAGACGGGATTACCCGGAAATCGACATCCATCTCCTCATGGGACCCATATGCATCCATTCCCTCAATCGCTACATACAGATTCCCATCCGGTGCTTGTTTTAAAGTGCACGTGGTAGAGGAACAGAATTGTCGTACGAGATCATCCCAATAACTCGATATCAATCCTTTTGCTTTTGACTCTCTTTCGATTTGTCGCGCCAGACAATTTTCGCAAAGAGGAATGTAATTGCTCGAAAATCCGAGTATTCCAGCTTTGACTATGTCTTCGACTCGCATGGTCAAATAGATCCCGAATGCAAGTTCATCGACTGAGACATAATCATCGGGCCCCATTTCGAATGCCGAATCTATAGGACAATGAATCAGGGTTTTATCTGCATACAATGCTGAGAACTTTGCCAAATGGTAAATGTTTTGCTCTCGACAGGCATAGTCAGTGCAGGGGAATTTACCCCCTTCAAGGGTGGAGTCAACAGAAAAATTGAATAGGGATTGATTTTCAATTTTTTCGATTGGGATAAGGGGCGCAAGGCCCCTAATAAAGGCGTCGAACCTCCTTTGCCCCAGTTCTTCTAGGTACGCATTTATTTCTGCAAGAGAGCTGTTCTTGAATGCGGCTAGATAAGAATAAAGGTCATCGTATGCATGAGTCGTCATTTCGCTCACCTACACTTTCGGAAAGAGTTTTGCGTTGTTATTTCCGAGGCGGCCTGCGGTTTGTGCAGCACGTATGGTGTCGTCATCGGCGCAGCCGAACGTCGCGGGCCAATGGGTCGGCTCGTCGTGTCTTTCCGGCCCTGGCTTGTCTTTCAGCTCTTCCAGCTTGTCCGTGAGACAGATGAATGTCCATTCGACCATGTTTTCCCGCTTCCTCAGCCTGGGACTGGAATACTCGTCATTCTCAGGCGTCAGGTTCGCTGCCCCCGCTATCGCGAACAGGTAGTGCATCGCCTGGTTGGGACTTCCGAAATAATGTCTCGTTAGGGCAGTTGAGGTGATGTCCAGCGCTTCACAGATGGCGCTCAGTTGCTTGTTTCGTGGCATGCGCTTTCCCTGCTCGTAGCTTCGCAGGGTGAACAGGCTCGGGCCCGCCTTCTCAGCGAGCTCCTCCTGGTTGAGGCCGCGGATGCGGCGCATGCCCTTGAGGGCGGAGGCGAAGCGTTCGCATATCCAACGCTGCCCGGAATCGGGCTTCATGGGGTCGTAGTTGGGATAGACGGCGGGGTAGTCCCGCTTGCTGAAATGGTCATGGAACTCGTCCTTCCACAGCTCGTAGTCGTCCCGAAACGCCTCCCCGTTTTTGCACATCGCCTCGTACGCCTCGCCCATCTTCCTATGCCTTGGATGAAGAAGTCCCTCGTAGGGGCGATGTAGGCGAAATCGTCGTTGTAGCCGAACTCGAAACCGTAGGCGTTGGCAAGTTCCACGGTCATGAGGAGGAGCTTGTTGTAGTCGGCGGCATCGTCGAACGGAATCAGGGCCTCCGGCATGACCTCCAGCGCCGCCGCGAGGTCTCGGACATGCTCGGGCTTCGGCATGCGCCTTGCGAGCTCGTAGTTGCGCGCAGTGGACTCGTCGATGCCCGCCGTCTGCGCGACCTCCCTTTGGGTGAGCCCCTACAGCGACCTTAGCCGTCTCAGCTTCCCGGCGAGGCGGTATTCCTTGCGCTCCCTCGGGAGGAGCGGGTCTCTCATCTCCATCGCATCCCCGCTTCGGATGTCCGATAAAGCGCTGGCATGGCGCGAACCTACTAAAACATTCTGAGTCTACATCAACAGTGCGTTAATTTCTTGCTATACAGTGCGTAAACGTACTACTAAATGACGGGAGGAGGTGAACGGTGGTGAAGATGATAAGCGCGAACGAGATCGCTGACCTGATGGGGGCTCTATGGCGACGGCTCACAAGATCATCAGGCAGTTCAACGCCGAGCTCAAGGAGAGCGGATGCTGGATGATTCAGGGCATGGGGCGTTATGTCCGGCAGCGCCTGAACTCAAGGGCTCTGCGCTTTTCCGCATGCGCTGCAATCCGTTTCGCATACTGGGTTCGTCGTTGTTGACTTAGGCAGAAGCGTGCATGGATCGCCACTCATCTGCTTATCGTTCAAAAGCTTGGCGTGGCGTTTAGTTATTTCGCCGAAAAAACTGCAGACGAACGCTGCGCATTTTTTCATCTGGAATCACTGACCCCTCCATTCACCGACTGGCAAAACGATTTACACCTAATTGCAGGCATAGCCCGCGCGATTTCCCTTTGCTCCCGCATTGATCTCGCTAAACTAATAAGTGCTGCTACCAGGGCATTTTCTGGTGCACATTCTATTGGCTCCTGCGAAGATCGGAGCGGGTATGTTTGCCGCCGAGTCCCACACCAGCCGTCATCACATCGCGATCGCTGCCATGGCCTGCCTATGCGTCTCGCTGGGCGGGCCTTCCTATGCCGCGGGCGCGGAGAGCCTGTTCATCGCGGGCGCGACGTACCGCGAGCCGGGCGTGTCGGGCCCCGGTTGGGCCTGGACCGATGCCGGCCACCTGGAGCTCGACGGCTACGCGGGCGACGCCATCGGCGCCGACGGCGACCTGGTCGTGACGCTTGTGGGGCAGAACTCGGTGGTCGAGTCGCATGCGCCCGATGCGGACATCACGCAGTGCGGCATGGAGGTGTGGGGCGACCTGACGCTCCGCGGCACCGGGTCCCTGACGGCATCGGGCTCGCAGTGCGCGATCCACGTCTCGCAGGCGCTCGCGGTGGACGGCTGCAGCGTCGATGCCCGGGCCGACGGGGCAAACGTCACGGGCGAGGCCGTGGCCGGCGTGATCGCCGGCGACATGGCCGTGCGCGACGGCGGGCGCGTCGTCACCGTCGGTGCCGTGCCCGCCGTCGGCGTGCGTGCCTACGGCGTGTACCTGCAGGACGCGGGCGCCGGCGACGGCTCGGCCGGGTGCGGGCTTTCCGTCGATGCCTCGTGGCTCGATGCGACCGGTGCCGACGGCGGCGTTGCGTGTGCAGGCGGGTCGCTCGTGTCCGCGCGGCTCGTGGCTCCCGTGGGCGGGGCCTTCGGCGCCGGCGGCGTGGCGGATGCCTCCGGGGCCATGGCGCCTCATGTGGTGATCGAGCCCAAGGACACCACGGCGCCGGCGGGGGAGGCCGACGGGAGCGAGGTGTCTGGCGGCGCGGGCGAGCCGGCTGGCGGTGTCGGTTCTACCGTCGAGCAGCCCGGTGCCGGGCCCGCGACCGATCCCGTGCTGAAGCCCGCGACCACGACGCCCAAGACAACCACGACAACCAGAACGACGGTGACCAGGACCACGACGCCCACGCCATCCAAGGCCAAGGGCGCCAGCGCTGCCGCCGCCGCGCTCCCCAAAACCGCCGACAGCAACTGGATCGCCGCCTCCCTGGCGTTATTCCTGCTGGGAACAGCGCTTCTGGGAGGGTGTCTGCCGCTTTTATCTGAATGATCACGATATGGAAGCCTGTAGGTTGTTCTGGCTTTGAGCTAAGCAGGCAACCGGATAACAGAGAGTTTTATGTTTCCCAAAGCAGGGGCGCACCGACTAACGCCGGCGCGCCCCTGCTATCGAACGGGCAGTCTTAATTACCAAAGATATGGCAGCCATAGCGTGCCCTAACTCGGAACGTGCTGACCGGCTGCTTGGTCGAGCCGTCGTCGAGTGCGCGGCAAAAGTACCGTGCCGCGATAGACGTGTACGGCAGCTACGGTGCGCAGCGGCGTTTGAGTGTGGGGTTATAGTAAGAAGGCATAGCCTTCGCAGGGCAAGATTTCTTCGCGCACGAGGGAGAATATGATGATCGACCGTTAGGCGTACGCTGAAAAAAAACTAGGCGGAACCGCCTCAGCGACCCCACCTTACAAACCCGAAGGTTTTTCATCTGATTCTATTATGGACTATAGGAACCATTTGGCAAACAACGTCATCGGAAACGTGAAGGACGAAGGGCCTTGTTCGGATCTGCCCCAGATCTGTTGACAAGGGCCTTGTTCGGCTTAAGTTTTTCGAGTTTGTTCTACTTGCTTGCACTATGTTTGGGCTATTGATTATGGTATTTGCAGTGTTTTCCCTCATTTCTGGGCGGGACGAAAAGCTGTGTCCTTGCTTGATTGTCTTTGGTATCGTTTTCGCCTTTATTCCGATTGCCCTGTATGAAGCCGTCCCTTTAATTGTTTCATTAATGCCTGGTAAGTGAGTGGCGTGTGTAGGTAGAATCAATATATTCGACGGAGTAGTATTTCGGAGGTCGCGCAGTGGATTGCCGTGATTTTGATCCTCAGCTTTGTATTGTCCAGCTTACGGATTTTCATTTCGAAGAACTCCAGAGCAATTATCAAAAACGGGTAGACGATATCCTCGTGACTATTAAAAAGAGTATTAAGTCTGGAACCGTATTGCTGCTTGTTACTGGTGATGTTGCCCGAACTGGCAAGGAAAGCGAATATCAATCAGCGGCTATGTTCTTTGACTATCTGATTGAACAACTGAACCAACCTGAATACCAATTGAAAGTTTATATATTGCCGGGAAATCATGATTTGCAAGGCCCGTGTAAGTCTGTTGGGTGCTTTGCTGATGCACAGTACGATCTGGATATCGATAACATGGCGTCATTTTTTGAATTTGCCAATATGTTTAACAACGGATTTGTTTTAGGACAGCCGCAGCCAATTGTTTTTGAGGTTGAGGGGACACAAGTCTCGGTATCTGGTTTTAATAGCGCCCCCTTATCTACTCTTGATGGTGATGATAAAGGGTTTCACGTATTGAGAAACCCTGAGCGCGCTCTACTTGATAACACACCGGACTCAGGCCTTCATATTTTTGCTTCGCATCATGGTCCCGAGTGGTTCCGCGATAATGAGCGTATTAGCCTGGAGAATATGCTTGCCAGCTGCTTTGACTTTGCGTTTACGGGGCATGAACACATGGGGCAAAGTCGCTGTGTTGGTGGTTTGACTGGTGAGTCCTGTGTTGTCGTGCGAGGAGGAACCTATTCACTTTGCGATGATGACCAGAGCTCCTATAAAATGCTACTAATTCGCTTTGGAGAGTTTGGCAGCTATGAATTTGCGGAAAGGGTCTATGGCTGGGAAGCTTCTGCACAAATTCACACGCCTCTCGATGAGGCCCACTCTTATCGGCGTTATATAAAATCAAAAACGTACTTCAGACCGCGCTCAGATTTTGTGAACGAGCTTTTTGAAACTGATGATAATTCAAGCGAATCATTCAAGGACTCATTTGTGTTTCCTTCTTTGAAAGAAGAGATCGCAACTGGCACAAAAGATGGTGAACTAAGAATAAACGATCAAAAGTTAATATCTGATATCCATTCTTTTATGGAGTTCCTGCTTGATGTTAAAACGCTTGAAATCCATAGTGATATTCGTGCGGGCAAGAGCTCTTTACTTAAAGCCATATACCGCGAGTCGTTAGCGATGGGCTATTCGCCTCTATTGTTGACTCCCGATTATTCAACTGGTTCCATTTCACGAACGCTGTCATCCATTATCAAGGATCAGTATGGTGATACTCGGGAAGCTGTTGAACTGTTTGGACGGATTCCTCGTGAAAAAGTTCTTTTGCTCGTCGATGACTTTGATTCTCTGAAGAAAAAAGCTAAAAAATCCGATGTCATTAAATCGATGCTCAAGACTGCCGGCAATATTGTTTTAATTACTGCTAATAGTTTTACGTTTGAGTTGGACGAAACAGTCGAGGTCGATTTTCGGCATCTGCTTATCTGTCCTTGGACGAAAAATAAAAGAGACGAGTTAATTCAAAAGAGATGTAAGGGTACTGGGCTTTCCGATGCACAGGTAGATGAGCTTATTGCCATTGTTGATAAAGCTGTTGGCTCTCATTTTTAATTGTTTGATATGACTCCGCCCTTCATCAATCAATATATTGATTTTTACATTTATGATTCCGGTGCGTCTTTTATCAAGGGTGACTTGCCATTTACGTCAATTATGAATTCAAACGTCAAAAGAAAGATATGTAATGTCATATTAGATGGCGAGAATCAGATGCTCGATATATTGGCGGATGCGGTTATTACCGTTTTGAAGAAACTGGCTCTTAAAATTCACTCTGATCGAACGACTGTTTTCTCGAGTATGACATTCTCTGAAGTGGCTGAAAACTACCTGAGTGAATACGGTATCCCTATAACTCCAAAAATAATCATGGATGCTTCTGTCCAGTCTGGCGTGCTCTTAGTTGAAGACAATGGCTTCGACTACTCTTTTGCCTCGAGAAGCCTGTATGCCTATTTTGTTGCTCAGGCAATTGATCTTGAGCTTGACGAGGATGCGGACAAGGGAGAATCCTATGTACTGCGCCTTTTGGATGAGCTTGATTTTTCCATAAATGAAGAGATACTCGTTTTGCTTGAGGGAACTCGATTCATTCCCTGGCTAACCCAAAAACTAGGTGAAAAGGCATCGGATGCCGTGGATAGTTCAGATGTCATTTTTAATCAGGGAAAAACCTATAAGTGTTTGAGTGGGTTGGAAGGCATTAAGATTGCTCCGCCCTCTCAAGAAGGTGCGGGTGCCATTCGCAGCGTAACTGATGAGATAGAGAAAAGAAATTGTGAAGCCATTGAAAGGGTTAGTTATGCTGGCGTTTATGAATATGAGGTTCCTGAAACGAGGAGTGCCTTTCAGTCGGCAATTATTGCTTTGAAATATGTTGCTATTGCGGGACGTTGCCTTAATCGACAGCAGGTAAAACTAAAGGAGCCTCTTAAGGCGACTGTTAGAGAACAAATCTACTACGCAACTGGCGCTGCTCTAAATTTGCTTTTAGAAGCGGTTGATGATTCCTATGACGAAATGGTTGAAGAGGTTGTCGGCCAGCTAGATTCTCCGGAAGAGGCTAGGCCAAAAATTAGAAAGTTATTATCTATGGTAGCGCTGTCGGGTTGTATCGGACAACTGGATACGGTAGCGTCTAATGCCTGTGGACCGCTTAATGTTCTGGGTTTCTCCAAGATTATTGACGATAGCGATTTTTACTCGCTATTTATGCTCGCGCTATATCTGCGGTCGAACTCCGAGAAGGAGTTTTGCAACGTAGCAAAGAAATCCATTAAGACTGCGCGGGAGCATGCTGCGTGGCCTTTTATTGTGTCGATTACGGTTTTGTCTGCTGGATATATTGTCGAGCATCCTCATATGAGCAAATCTGCACGTCAATCGCTTGTTGATACTGTGTTCAATGGCAACCAGAAAGCAAAGGCGAAATTCCTGAAGTCTGCTAAGGCCTAGGTAGTGATGATATGGCTTTGCGTTTGCTTGCCAGTTTACCGAAAGCGGTGATTCCATGTTCAAGGCCAAGTTTTCCTGCTCTGCTATAGGTAATCAGGTTAATGAAGATTACGTTGCAGTTGGGTCGACATATGCCGTGCTACTCGATGGAGCCTCTGGCATCACCGGCACGCGTGTGCTGCCGCATCATTCTGGTTCGGACGCTCAGTGGTTCAGTCATTTTGTTGGCGGCCGCATTTGTGAGTATTTAGACATGTCTCGTGGAATTGTCGATTCCATACGCCTCGCGGTGGAAGATTCACGCGATTTTATCGTTGAATATGGCGTGACGGACAACGAAGACTTGTTTCCTTCCTCAACACTGGTAGTTGTCTCTGTTGCGGGTGATTTGGTCGATATTGTTTCACTCGGGGATTCTCCGGTGTTTATTGGCCTTAAAGATGGCTCACTCGTAACCATGTCCGATTCGCGGATTGCGGAGCTCGACCAAGCAGCGGTGGACGCGATGGTCGATCGTTCGCGTGGGCTTGCAATGACGGGGGCGCGAAAGCGTGCTGCCGTCAACGATATATTGCTTGCGAACCGTCAACTCAAGAATAAGCCCAATGGTTATTGGATTCTTGATCCGTCTGGGGTTGCCTTGGAGCATCTCAATGTGAGGCGGTTTTGCATTGAGGATATCAATTACGTTTGCGCTATGTCAGACGGGCTGGAGCGGGCATTTAATCTGTTTGGGTTAGCCGATCCCGCAGCGTTTCTCGCTGACGCGACTCGCGAGTCGTTTGATGAGCTCCTTGTCCGTCTACGTGCCGAGGAAAACCTGGACCCTGACTTCGATCGTTATCCGCGGCTTAAGCTGCATGATGACGCATCGTACTTTATGCTGCGGCTGTAGGGGAAAGACGACCTGTTGCCTAACATCAATATTTAGGGTGTGTCTTTATGAAATAGTCGGGTTCTTCTCGAATACAAACCCAGAGTTTATCGTGTTCAACGCGCTCGTGCTCTCCAGGATTACTGATATGGCATCGAAGGAAAGGGGCTTTAGCCGGTCTGTAGCGGACAAAATAATCGACTCAATCTCTGGTGAACTACTGACTGGCTCCAGGAGATTCGAGTATGGGCGGCCCTATGCCATGCTTCTTGGGGCGCTGCGGAAACACCTTAAAAATGACTGCGTCGTTATGGATCCGTCTGAGCGCTTCGACTATATCGTTAGCATCTTTTCCGAGGGTTCCCTGCGACGTTTCTCCGATTTCCTTGATGCGGATATCTCGATGATGACCATTCACTCCGCTAATGGGCTCGTGCGGGACACTGTTTTCATTCCGGGCGTTACGCGTTTCGATTGGCCTGGAGCGATTTGCTCTCGGTGCGAGAGGGCTGGTATATGCTCGCGTTCTACGTATGGATGCCGGATCGTTGATGCGAAGATAACGCCAGACGGGCTTATTGAGGAAATGGGCCTGCTGTACGTCGGTTTCACTCGCGCCCGCAAAGCGGTATATGTCTCCGCTTCTATGCAGCGCCGGACAAATAACGGGAACTATCAGGTTGCCTGCCCCTCTTGCTTAACGTCTCTTCCGGGCATCGAACCTGTGAGCTGGACGGCCATGGACGGAGAGGGGTGATTGCTGACGGTGTAAAGCGTCGCCTATCGAGAATATGCATGAGTGAGTATTTGCTTGCTATAAGTATTATTGAATATCGCGTAACAGTACTGTCGGCATTGTGTCTAGGCACCGACGTCGCCATGGACCCGAGATAGTTTGTCCGTTTATCGAATTGCGGATGAAGTGGGGCCCAGCGCCCGTATACTCTAGGGATATGAAAGGAGATGGTCATGGCTATGAAGCAACTCAAAGGCACATCCGTTCCTGAGGATAGGGCGGCGGCTCTCCAGGCGAAGTACATTCAGGTATTTGGTGCTCCGCATAAAGCGAATTCACGTTCGAGTTTTGGTAAATCGGAATTCGAGATTTTTTCGCTTTATCAGACGTCTAAGCTTACGTATTCTGCTGGAACTGGTCAGTAATGTCTTCCTGGAACAACATTCTTACTCGCTTGCAGGCAGAAGAGTCCCCGCTTGATTCGCTTCGTGCTCAGGCGGTTTCTGATTTGAGTAATTTTCGCGGTCGAAATGTGATTTGTTACTACTCCGGCTGGCTGCAAGGTTGCGACGCTTCGAGTGTTTCTATTCTAGATGATGACATGAATGGACTAATGAATGCGATGTATGAACTTGATCGCAGCAAGGGCCTTGATTTAGTTCTCCATACTCCTGGCGGAGAAGTGGCGGCTACGGAGGCGATTGTTAAGTACATTCGTGACTGTTTCGGGAACGATGTTGTTGCCATTGTTCCCCAACTGGCCATGTCGGCGGGAACGATGATTGCTTGTTCCTGTAAAGAGATTATCATGGGGCGCCAATCCTCACTTGGCCCCACTGATCCTCAGATTGGTGGTGTCGCTGCCGGTGGTGTGATTGAAGAGTTCGAAAGAGCCGTTCAAGAGGTCGAAGTTAACCCTTCAAGCGCTGCCCTTTGGGGTCAAATTATCGGAAAGTATCACCCCACATTCCTTGGTGATTGCCAGAAAGCCGTCGAGATGTCACGAGGCATTGTCGGGCAATGGCTGAAGAGCAATATGTTCTCAGGGGATTCGGCAGCAGATGAAAAAGTCGAAGATATTTTGAATTTACTTTGCGACCATAGGGCATCTGCGATGCATAACCGACATTTCTCACATTCGGATTTATGCGATAAGGGAATGAAGATTAAACTGATGGAGGACGATGACGATCTTCAAGATAAAATCCTTACGCTCCATCACGCTTTCATGATTACCTTTCAAAAGTCCAATGTGGCAAAGGCAATTGAGAGTAGTAATGGAGCTCGCTGGATTATTTCCGCTTCATCTTAGACGATTGCTTGCAGGTTGAATTGCGTCAATCAATGTGAGTTAAGCTACACGGCAATACACATGGGTACCGGGGCGGATAATTGCTCCGGTGGTACCGTCAAGATTCTTTCGCAAATTGTTTTATTCAGCCCCGCGGCCGCGCAGCTGGTCGGCCTCGGCGTCCATCACGGCGTTCACCACCTGCTCGACGAGGCGCCTGAGCAGCTCCTGCATGTCGGTGGCGCCGTCGCCGAACCGGGACATGGCGAGCATGTCCGGTGTCGGTTCTGATAGATTTCCATAGCGGTCTTCGTCCTTTCCCAGAACCTGTTGTTGTGGTGATTTCAGATTCTAGGACGAAGGCCGCTCTTCGTTAAACGGGCGCTAGGGTGTCACCCTTACACCAACATTTTCGACGCGATCGACGCGATCATGGACCGCATCGTCCACAACGCTGTCTGGCTCGAGATGGGCGACATGAACATGCGGCAGGTAATTGCGGGAAAGGGGCGGTAGCCTGAGATGGAGACACCGCCGGTGCCCGAGGCGACGCCGGCGGTGCTCATCCGCGATGTCCGAGGTGCTGTTTCGCAATATTCAGCGGTGCTCATGCGGGCAAATACTCACTCACCTGCAGCTGCCGACACCATAATGTGGGCGTTAATAATAATCTAGAGAGATTTTTTCGCATGCTTATCGAAACCCTTCATTGCTTTTTTATAAGCTTTTGGATGGTTGAGATAATAAGTCGCCTTAGCTTCGAGTTCCTCTTGATTGGGTTCGTAAGGTAAAACGGCCCCGCATTGAGAGCAAAACCAGTTCAGTGTTCCTGGTGGCGAGTAAAAGAGCGGGCGAACTTGAACACTATTATCATCACTAGGAATAAAATCCAAATGTGGACAGTAGCTCTGTGCCAACTTTCGGTGTCGTTCTTTGCGGCTTGCAATATACATATTGATATCGAATTTGATGCCAAAATGCAAGATCGCAATTATTGCAAGAACGAGTATTACAACGAGAAAGACCATCACTCCGTATTTCTCTATTAGTAATTTTGAAACAGAGTCGCTCATTTCACACTCCTTTTGTTGTGTAGAGATATTTCGAATGTGGGCGGTTGACCGGAATGTTCAATTCCGGTCAACCGCCTTGAATATGCCATCTCAAATTGATTAGAAACGCCATGGGGGGGCTAGGGACGGCCATACTTAGTCTATCCGGTAAATCCGGGAAGAATAGGGGCGATGAGTACGCCCAGCTTCGTTACGTTCTCAATAAACGTGGCCCCCTCGTTGATGCCCTTTAGGGTGTTCCATAGCGACTTTAGTATTGACGGTTTAGGTTGCGGAGTCTCAAGAACGTCTTTCATCGCGGCGATTGCATCCGCAGCAATTGTCCTGTTCTCACTGGAAAGCTCGTGGAGAGAGCTTTCCAGTTTTCCGATTATGTCGTTGAGCGCATTAACGTCTATGCCGTTTGACTGATTGATGGTCGTACTTGACCCGTTCGTTGTCTGGGAAGCGATGGCGGCTCCCGTGTTGCCGAAATTGTTTACCTGTGTCATGGATTCATCCAATCCTAATTCGATGCCCTTTAGTGTGATGGCCTGATTGACTCCATTTACGAGGCGTCTTGCTACGTCATTCAGGAAGCCTTCAGCCATATCGTCAAATTTATTTGAGCCGTGTGCGTAGCCTCGGAGGAGATGAAACGACTGACATAGGTTTCTGGCGACTATGGCTTTGAGTACGAGATACGTTACGGCGCTTTCGCCCTCGCAGCTAGGCGGGAAGTCAAATGTGGTATATGGAGCCGAAATCACTTCATCGATTTCGGCGTTTTCGTCGAAATCGCTAGGCAAATGGTTTGCCACACAATCCTCAATGAACGTTCGCGTTACAGGCTGCCCATCAATAAAGTTGAGGTAGCGAGTAAGGGCTGTGTTTAGGCCATTGTTGTCAGACCTCAAAAGATTGCTGGCTTCAGCACTATGTTTGAAGAGTAGTTTACGCAGCTCAATCTTCTCAGAATCCATTAAATTGTCCTATTCCGCAGTAGGGGCATGTGTATGAAGACATCGCAAGCGCAGGGGACACCTTTGATATGCGCTTGCAGTCCTTGCAGGTTACCTTCTGTAGGGCTTCGACCGCTTGCCGGATGGGGATCTCGGGCTCCTTTTCGTGATTTGTTTTCAAGCTTAAAGAGACGAGGTCATTGCCCATTTCGCCAAGTTCCTTCTTTAGCAATTCTTCTAGCTCCGTCACCACCACATTCGCTGTTTTTGACAAGGCCAGGTCGATGACGTCCGGTGTGAAGAAGCTATCCGAGATAAGGCCACACAGAGGGCAGTGAATATCTAGGACGGAATCACTCTCATACTCATCAACGGCGACTTTGAATAGCTCTCCGCAGTGCGGACATTGGAAAAGAACGCAGCCGTCTTCATCGGAAGGTATCGAGATGTTGAACCGAAGGTTGTCCATCTTGCCTCCTTTCAGGAAATCTAATCGATAACATCTTGGCTTCGGGGTAAAAAGCGTAATGCCTCAAGGCATCCGTTGAGCTCAGAATCGTCGTTAATTCGCCCAACGAATCCAAGGGACACGAGCAGCTTTCGGACCCTTGTTATATCCGCGCATGGGGTCCTCTTCGAATTGATTGTAACGGGACGCCGCGGCTACCGTAGTGGATAGATGTTTCGGTTTCGTCTATAGAATCGCAAAGTTTAAACAGCTTGGAGCGATCTATCGTTTGATATGCGTCCTCGTTGAGTTTTTTCATCATGAGGCGATTTAGTAAAAACAAGGCACCCATTGATTCAATTACGTTAATTTGATTTGCCTTTTCGTAGTTTGTAAGACCACGACTGGAATCTATCGACGTTCTTGAGTGTTTGACTTTGTTGTAATCTGTCCACCATATCGGATTTTTCGAGTTTTCGTTGTTTAAATAAATCTGCTGCCCCTTTTTGTTCTGTTTTGTTGTCAACTGCCATCCACCAAAGGGCCTAAATTGATACCCGTTCTTGAATTCTAGAACATGATCTTTTAGGTCTGGAAATGCTTTATTTAGGTAATAACCCCATTTGTTGATCTGGCACTTCGTAAGGTCTGCCTCGGGAAAATGATACATTCCGATGGCCTTTGCTAGTGAATCGATCTCTCCGCAAACTGCCAATAGAAGCGTTAGGTACTCGATGGAAAATGCCGTTGAGTTCTTTTGGGAAAAAGCGCAATAGTTCTCTGTCTTCGAAAGTCTGCCTTCAAGCGAAAGGTAGTAAGTCCAATACGTTTGGAGAAAGGCGCTGAATGAGCTGAAAGTATGCTGGTCTTCCATGAGTAATGCCCTTTCATTTGGATTCACTAAATGATTGGATTCGATGACGAAAGGCTGGCAACTATGATGATGCTGTAGGGCGCTTTCGGCAGGTCAGTTGTATCTCGATTGATTAAATATCAGACTACCTCATTATCACTACTAGAAGTTGAATTCATTTCCGAAGGCTGTCACAACATGTTGTGTTTTGGCAGGTCGGTGTATTCGTTATTTTTTTAAAAGCGCTATATAGTGCGCATAAACGTATTTTGATAGCCCTCTGTGGAGTCATTGACGTGGCGTTCTAGTTGAAAGACGGCTTTGGCGCTGTCCGAATTATCCGCCTATCCTTCTCATAGATTTCAAAAGTTGACTCTTGACCAAAATGTTGTGTCATCCGTTTTTTATCCACGCTTTAGATGAGACCATTCTCACGTGCTGTTGGGGTCACGATGAGTTTTAGGAATTAGAATTAGGTTGGACACTGGATTTTTTATGCCACAGCTTTAGGGGAACGGGGACGGTTCCGGTTGGGATAATGCTCTAGTGGTGTCCGGTAGCGGATATAATTAATTCAATTTCGGCTCCGTGCTTAAGGACCCATAATGAAAACTCTCAATGGCCTCATGAAGCATCTTAGGGATAAAGGGATAGAGACACACGGCTCTGTCCATAAAAGAAAGATGAAGAATTACGGCTATTACCATGGTTACAAAGGCCACCGTTTTGTGGGCAATTCTTCCAACTGCTTGGATTTAACAAGCTTTGATGAGGTAATTGCTTTAAATGAGTTTGATATGGCGGTCAAAGCGCTATTGTATCCAAGCGTAATGTTTATTGAAACTGCGCTAAAGAACTATACGCTGGAGGCCGTGCTTGAAGATTCTCGCTCGTTCGCGTTGGAGGATATTTTCTCTCGAACGCTCGTGGCATACCGTGACTACCCTAGAAAAAGTAAAGATTATAGCGATGCTATGAAAAAGCGCCTGGGTCTGCGCGCGGAAATCAATAGATTGATTCAGTACAATTATTCCAAGAACCCTGTTGTTAGGCATTTTTATGACAGCGATAAACCCTTGCCTATTTGGGCGCTATTCGAGGTCATGACTCTAGGAAACTTCGGTGTTTTCTATTCGTGCTTAAAGGGCTCGGTTAGACAGAGCATATCTGATGACCTAAAGCTTCCGAACAATTACGACGGCCCTGGGCTTCTCGAGCGTACTATCTTTGTACTCAAAGATCTTCGTAACGCGATTGCTCATAACAGTGCCGTTTATGACGTTAGGTTTAAGAGGGCAAAAGTGGGAAACCAGCTTGGCCAGATGCTGTCATCCGAGGTTGGCGTTCCTTCGATAGACTTTTCAACTATTACTGATTATGTCGTCCTAATTGTCTATCTGCTCAGAAAGATGATGGTTTCCAAAACTGAGTGCTATCAGTTAATTCGGAACTACTCTAGCGTGTTGGAAGACTTGCACGGCTCTCTGTCTTCCTCAGATTTTCATAAAATAGTAAAGACTGGGGCCAGGAGCAAGATGGATGCACTTCGTCGCTATATAGCCGCTTCTTAAGAAGCGGCAGCTAAAGATGGAGGCTAAAGATGGAGATGACATTCTTTGGGGCTGGGCCCGTAGACAAACATAGGATATCGACTAAAATATAGTCAATTGCGGTGGAAGCCTTCGGGCGACACCTGAAGAGGGTTGATGCGTCGGCCCTCTTTTTTGTTTGGATGTAAGATTCGGCCTGTCAAAACTTTCATCCAAGTTTGGAAAAGACGAAATTGCGCGTGATTTTCTGCTCGCATGTAACTTTACTGACACGCGGCTGCTTGGTCTTAATTCACTACGGTTTTCTCGGTTAAGGATTGACCGGGGCTGGGCTTCTCCTTATAGTTCATCTCAGAAGAGGCCTTGCGACGGTACGTCCGGCTTGGTCCGTGGAAACCGCCGAAAGGCGGGTTTCGCGTTTAAAGGGCTGTTTTCTAAGGATATTTGTCACGTTTTCGCTATAGGACAGCGGAATTTTTATCGCGTATTTCGGAAGTGCGGGAAAAAATCGGAAATCTCCGAGCACAACCCGATTCTTGGCAACAAAGCCGCGGGTCGCGGAAGCGCAAAACCGGGGTCTGGTCGACAGATCTCGGTTTTTTTCACCTCGCTTCCGGAACCGCTCGCCGGAAGTATGCGGCAAATTCCGGAACCCACGAGTACACCGCCCTTTTCGCGCAGAGAAACCGCAGGTAGAGGCGTTGCGGCATACCGGTGTGCTCGGCATATTTTGAATTTGCCGCATACTTCCGGTTTTCGCCTTTTCGGCAGGCCGTGTCCACTTATATCCTCGGCTAGATAATGGGCAGAACAGCCAATTCCGTCTCCATACTAAAACGCCGGCAGGGGCGAAATTGCTCCTGCCGGCGTTGGCGTGCCTGCTTGTGCTGTTTTCGGCTCGCGCAGAGGCCCGTTTTGGGCCCTTATGCCTCCGTGGGCTCCACGCCCAGCTCGTTGCGGACGAGTTCGAAGGCCGCGGCGATGGCCTTGTCCATGTCGTAGTACTTGTAGCCGCCCAGGCGACCGGCAAAGATCACGTCGCCCTCCTGCGCCGCCAGCTCCTCGTACTGCTTGTAGAGGGCCTCGTTCTTGGCGTCGTTGATGGGGTAGTAGGGCTCGTCGCCGGGCTTCCAGTCAGCCGGGTACTCGCGCGTGATGACGGTCTTGTCCTGCGTGCCAAACTCGAAGTGCTTGTGCTCGATGATGCGCGTGTAGGGAATCTCGCGCTCGGTGTAGTTGACCACGGCCACGCCCTGGTGGTCGGCCCCGTCGAGCGTCTCGGTCTCAAAGCGCAGGCTGCGGTACTCCAGCGTGCCCAGCTTAAAGTCATAGAACGCGTCGATGGGGCCACAGTAGATCGTTTTGGCGGCGATATCGGGCTCGGCGGCGGCCAGCTCCTTGTACTCCACGCCGCAACGCACCTCGACGCCCTCGAGCATGTTGGCGACCATTTTGGTGTAGCCGCCCATGGGGATGCCCTGGTAGCGGTCGTTGAAGTAGTTGTTGTCGTAGGTGAAGCGGCAGGGGAGGCGCTTGATGATGCTCGCGGGCAGGTCGCGGCAGTCGCGGCCCCACTGCTTCTCGGTGTAGCCCTTCACGAGCGTCTCGAAGATGTCGCGGCCCACGAGGGACAGCGCCTGCTCCTCAAGGTTGGCCGGCTCGCCGATGTTCTCGGCGGCCACCTGCTCGGCGATCTTGGCGCGGGCGTCGGCCGGCGTGACGACGCCCGGCCACATCTTGGCGAAGGTGTTCATGTTGAAGGGCATGTTGTACATGTTGCCGTGGAAGTTGGCGACCGGCGAGTTGACGTAGTTGTTGAACTCGGCGAAGCGGTTGACGTAGTCCCAGACGTCCTTCATGGAGGTGTGGAAGATGTGCGCGCCGTAGCGGTGGACCTGGATGCCCTCGACGTCCTCGGTATAGATGTTGCCGGCGATGTGATCGCGGCGGTCGATGACCAGGACCGACTTGCCGGCGCGCTTGGCAGCGTTGGCAAAGACGGCGCCCGAAAGGCCGGCACCGACGACGAGGTAATCGTACTGGGACATGGATATGCTCCTTTGTATGTCAATCGAACAGTTACTTAAGTTTTGGGACAAACGCCACTGGGTCATTTGTCCCATGGATTAGTGTAGCAGATGCTCTTTCAGCAGCTTCAACGCATGGGCGTAGCCCTGGAGGCCTTCGCCGGTGATGGTGGCAAAGCAGGCCAGGCGGGCGTAGCTTACCTGGCGGAAGTCCTCGCGTGTCTCGACGGCACTGATGTGGACCTCGACGGCGGGGATGGCGACGGCTTTGAGGGCGTCGAGGATCGCCACGCTCGTGTGCGTGTAAGCCGCCGGGTTGATGACGATGCCGTCGACCTTGCCGTAGGCCTCCTGGATCTTGTCGACGATGCTGCCCTCGTGGTTTGACTGGAAGACCTCGACCTCGTCGAAGCCCTGTGCGGCGCCGGCCCCCTTGCAGATCTGGACCAAGCGGTCGTAGTTGTCGCTGCCGTAGATGCCCGGCTCGCGAATGCCGAGCATGTTGAGGTTGGGTCCGTTGATGACGAGAGCTTTCATGGTTGCTTCCTTTACGTTCGGACGGAGTTGAATGGAAAACCACCACAAAGGTGCCTGTCCCCTTTGTGGTGGTTTTGGTTAGAGAGCGAGCGGGAGGGTGTCGAGGAGGGCTCGGGCGGTGTTGGCTGCGCAGTCGCGCGAATCGATGATGTGGTCGGCCCAGGCGCGGTAGCGCGGCATGCGCTGCTCGGCCAGCTTATCGATGCCGTCGCGGGCGGTGATGGGGCGGCCCTTGTGGGCGAGTTCATCGAGCTTGCGGTTGAGCATCACGATCTGGCTGTTCTGGTGTAGCAGCGGATAGTTCTCGTCACGCGTGACCACGCCGCCGCCGGTGGAAAGCACCAGGCCGCTGCGCTTGGAGATGTCGGACAGCGTCGCCGTCTCCTGCTCGCGGAAGGCCGGCTCGCCGTGCTCGACGATAAAGTCTGCGCAAGGCATGCCCAGACGCTCCTCGAGGGCGCGGTCCAGGTCGATGTGCTCGCGGCCGGTGAGCAGGGCGATCTGCTCACCCACGCGGGTTTTGCCCGAGCCCGGCATGCCGATCAGGGCAATGTTCTGCTCGCGGCGTGACAGGCGCTCCGTCACGTCCAAGATGCGCTCGCGGCCGGTGACTTGGCCGGTATAACGCTCGACCGCTTGCGCCGCCTGGGCCACAAGCATGAGCAGGCCGCCGATGCAGGGGATGCCGCGACGCTCGGCCTCGAGCATGAGTCCCGTGCGGGCGGGGTTGTAGACAATATCGATGACGCCCTCGAGCGCGTCGAGGCCCTCGAGCGTGCAAGGCACATCGGGGCAGTGGGGGAACATGCCGGCAGGCGTGCAGTTGACGAGCAACGCGGCGTCGGACTGCTGTGCGATGTTGTCGTAGTTGACCTCGCTCGTGCGTCCCACGTGCACCACGATCGCGCCCAGGTCGCCCAGCACCATACTTGCCGTGGTGCCGGCGCCGCCGGTGGCTCCGAGCACGAGGACCTTCTTGCCGGCAATCTCCACACCCAGCTCCTCGACCAGGTACTGGAAACCGAAGTAGTCGGTGTTGTCGCCGCGCAGACGGCCATCGGGCAGACGCGTGATCGTGTTGACGTTGCCCATGCGTTCGGCGAGCGGGCTCAGCTCGTCCAGGTAGTCCATGACGGCGCGCTTGTAGGGAATGGTCACGTTGGTGCCCTCCCATTCGTCGCCCGTCATAAAGGCCGCGAGGTCCTCGGGCTCGCGCTCAAAACGCACGTACTCCAGCCCCGCGAGCTCCTTGTAGATGGTCGGGGTGTAGCTGTGGCCCAGCACGCGGCCCAGCACGCCGTAGGGGCGGGTTGTGGCGACGTCAGTCATCTAGAGCACCTCCGTGTAGCTGCCAAAGTAGGTGAAGCTCTCGCACACGTCGTCAATCGAGTCGAGCAGGTCGTCGAGGGCTTTGCTGCCAAAGGGACAGTCCAGATCGAAGTAGAACATAAACTCAAAGTCGCGTCCGGGGATGGGGCGGCTCTCGAGCTTGATAAGGTTGATGTTGAGCGCATAGAAGCGCTCGAGCACGCGATAGAGGGCGCCCGGTTCGTTGGCCGTGGTGATCATGAGCGAGGTACGGTTGGCGCCGGGGTAGACGCGCGGCTCGCGGCTGATGACGACGAAGCGCGTGTAGTTGTTGTCCGAGTCCTGAATGTTGGGCTCCAGCACCTCCAGACCGTAGAGCGCCGCGCAACTGCGCGAGGCGATGGCGGCGACGTCGGTGCGCTCGGAGTTGGCGACCATCTCGGCCGACATGGCCGTGTTGAGATACTTGGTGGCGTGCAGGCCGTGGCTCTCGATAAAGCCGGCGCATTGCGCGATGGCCTGACCGTGGCTATAGACCTCACGAACATCCTGCAGCTTGGTGCCGGGCTTGACGAGCAGGTTGTGGTCGATCTTGAGGCGCAGCGAGCGCACAATGTGGAAGTCGAACTGCGCGAGCAGGTCGTAGACCGCGTTGACCGAGCCCGCGGTGGAGTTTTCGATGGGCAGTACGCCAAACTCGCAGAAGCCGTCGCGCACCGCGCGCATGACACCTTCGAAGGACTCAAAGAACGCGATGTCGGGCACGTCGAAGAGCTTGCACGCGGCGATCTGGCTGTAGGCGCCCTCAACGCCCTGGCAGGCGACGGTGGCCGTTTGAGGGAAGGGCGTGTCGAAGGCCTCTGCAGTGGCGTGGGCCTTTTGCGAGACCGTGATGCCCTTGTGTTCGTTGATATATCGCTGCTGTTCGGCTTTGCTCATGCTCATGAGGAGGCGGAACAGCGTGATGGTCTGCGCCTCGTAGCGCTCGGGCGCGCGGCCGGCAAGGTTGTTGAGCTTGGAACGCTCGCGGGCGGGGTCGAAGACGGCCTTGCCCATCTCGATTTTTGATTTGGCGACCTCGGTGGCAATGTCCATGCGTTCGACAAAACTGTTGAGCAGGGTGGTGTCGATGCCATCGATGGTCTTGCGGATGTCAGCAAGGTCCATAGGGACCCCTTTCACGGGTCGGTGATTTTTCTGGGACGGGGATTAAAAAATCACTAGGTACACAATGATTTTTTAATCCCCGTCCCAGAAAAATCACTGGGTGGGCGTGGGGGCCGGAGTTGGCCCCCGGGGATTTTTAGTGCTGGGCGGCGTCTTCTAGGAGGGCATCCCAGATGGCCAGCGCTGCGGCTGCTTCGGCTACGGGGACGGCGCGCGGGACGATGCAGGGATCGTGGCGGCCGTGGACCGAGAGCTCGGCATTTTCCATGGCGTCCATGTCCACCGTCTGCTGCTCGCGGCCAATGGAGGGCGTGGGCTTTACGGCCATGCGCCACATGACGGGCGCGCCGGTCGAAATGCCGCCCAGGATGCCGCCGGCATTATTGGACTCGACCTCGATCTTGCCGGTCTCGGCGTCGATGCGATACGGATCGTTGTTCTCGCTGCCGCGCATGGCGGCGACGGCAAAGCCCATGCCAAACTCCACGCCCTTCACGGCGGGAATCCCAAACGCGATCTGCGCGATGCGGTTCTCGATGCCGTCGAACATGGGGTCGCCGATGCCCGCGGGCAGGCCGTAAATACCGCACTCCACGATGCCGCCGATGCTGTCGAGCTCGTCGCGCGCGGCAAGAATCTCCTCGCGCATGCGAGCGCCAGCTGCGGCGTCAATGCACGGTAGGTCGTTCGAAAGGATCGCCTTGCGGTCGGCCTCGCGATAGACCATGTCGTCCATGGGCAGATCGGAGATGCCGCCGATCTGCGCCACGTGCGCCATCACGTTAATGCCGCGGGCCTCGAGCGCCTGCAGCGCGATGCCGCCCGCGATGCACAGGGGCGCCGTTAGGCGGCCAGAGAAGTGTCCGCCGCCGGCGACGTCGTGCATGTTGTGGTACTTCACGCGTGCCGGGAAATCCGCATGGCCCGGGCGGGGCTTGCGGCGCAGCTCGGAGTAGTCCTTGGAGCGCGTGTTGGTGTTCTCGATGATCGCGGCGATAGGCGCGCCCGTAGTGTGTCCATCAATTACGCCGGCAATGATATGCGCGGCGTCGGCCTCGCGACGCTTGGTCGCGGTCTCGTCACGGCCGGGGGCGCGACGGTCCAAAAAGGACTGCAGCTGCTCCAGGTCAACGGCGATGCCTGCCGGAACGCCATCGAGCGAGCAGCCGATGGCGGGGGAGTGCGACTGGCCGAAGATGCTTACGTGCAAGACGTTGCCAAAGGTCGAGGACATGCTATTCCTCCTCGAGCGTGACCTTGCCGCCCAGCAGGCGGTAGTGGTCGAAGAAATCGGGATAGGACTTGTTGACGGCCTCGGCACCGTGGATCATGACCTCGCCGGTGGCGCGACTTGCGGCGATGGCGGCCATCATGGCGATGCGGTGGTCGTTGTGCGAATCGACCTCGCCTCCGGTAAAGGCATCGACGCCCTTGATGATGAGGTCGTCACCGGCGATGCGCACCTGCGCGCCCAGCGCGGTGAGCTCGCGGGTGGTGGTGACCAGACGGTCAGATTCCTTGATGCGCAGACGGGCGCAATCGCGGATAAAGGTGCGGCCCTGTGCCAGCGAGGCCACGGCCGAGATGACGGGCACCAGGTCCGGAATGTCGTGGGCGCTCATCTCAAAGCCGGCGAGCTTGTCGGACTGGACAGTGGCGGCGTTCGTGGAGCGCACGATACGGGCGCCAAAGCGCGAAAGCGCGGCGAGCACGTTGCGGTCACCCTGTGCGGAGCTCAGCGACACGCCTTCCACGGTGATGGGATCGGTGCCTATGGCGCCGGCGCACAGCCAAAAGGCGGCGTTGGACCAGTCGCCCTCGACGGCTACGCTGCCGGGCGTGCGGTACGAGCCGCTGTTCACGCGGAAGTTCGTTACCTCGGGCTGGCCGTCCTTGGCCGGAATGCGCTCGACGTTGACCTCGACGCCGAAGGCCTTCATGGCCTGGATCGTCAGGTTGATGTAGGGGCGGCTCTCGATGAGGCCGGTCACCTGCACGCAGGAGGGCTGGGCCAAAAGCGGGGCCGCCAGCAGCAGGCCAGAGATATACTGCGAGCTTACGTTGCCCGGAAGCGCAAAGGTACCCGGACGCATGCGGCCGCTCGTCTTGAGCGGAAAACCGCCTAGGCCCTGCAGGTCGCAACCGGCGGCAATGATCTCGTCGGAGAGCGGAGAGAGCGGGCGGGCGCCCAGGCGGCCCTGGCCCACGAAGGTGGCCTCCGCACCCAGCGCACAGGCGACAGGCAGCATGAAGCGCAGCGTGGAGCCGCTCTCGCCGCAGTCGAGCGTGCCACCGGCAAGGGCCTTGAGCAGGCCAAATTCTATGCTCTTCATGGTGGGGTGGACTTGGAAGCCATCCTCGACGGTCTCGATACGGGCGCCGAGTGCCGTAAGGCAGCGAACCGTGGCCTCGATATCGGCGCAGGTCGTGTTGCAGGTAACGTGCGTCTCGCCGTTGGCAAGCGCAGCGCAGATGATGAGGCGATGCGCCATCGATTTGGACGCGATGGCGGGAACGGTGCCCTTGAGCGGGGAGGGGGTGATGCGGGCTAGCATGCGGAAACGTCTCCCTTCTGGCCGAGGCCCTCGGCAATCAAATCGTGGAAGGTGGAAAGCGGCGTGCGGTCGATGCTGCAACGGCCAATGTCGTGCGGAATTACCAGGTCGATGGTGTCTCCCGCGCGCTTTTTGTCGTGGAGCGCCTCGGCAAAGACGGCATCGGCATCTAGGTCGCAGCGGGTCTTGAGGCCGTGGCGGGTGCAGAGCTCCTCAATACGATCGGGCAGCTCGGCATCGCAGATGCCATGCAGGGCTGCGGCACGCGTGATGATGCCCATGCCGATCGAAACGCAGTTGCCGTGGCCGAGCTCAAAGTGTTCGCAGGCTTCGACGGCGTGCCCGGCGCTGTGGCCAAAGTTGAGGAGCTTGCGCTGATTGGTTTCGCGCTCGTCGGCAACGACCACGGCGCGCTTAATGTCGATATTGCGGGCGATGATGAGCGCCACACGGGCCACGTCGTGGTTGAGCAGCTCAAGCGTGAGCGGCGTCTTCTCCAGCTCGGTGAAAAGCTCGGGGTCGGCGATCACGGCGTGCTTGACGACTTCGCCGCAGCCGTCGGCGAACTGCTCGGGCGTGAGGGTTGCCAGGCACCCCACGTCGGCGATGACCACGCTCGGCTGCCAAAAGGCGCCGGCTAGGTTCTTGCCGGCTGCTAGGTCGATGGCCGTTTTGCCGCCGACCGACGAATCCACCATGGCGAGCAGGCTTGTGGGAATCTGCACAAACTTGCAGCCGCGCATGTAGGTGGCGGCCACAAAGCCCGCCACGTCGCCCACGACGCCGCCGCCGAGCGCCACGATCACGTCGGAGCGCGAAAGCTCGTGCTCGGCCACAAACTCCAAAATGGCGACGTAGGTCTCGGCGCGCTTGTGGGCCTCGCCGGCCTCGAAGGTGCAGATGCTCACCTCGTAGCCTGCGGATTCGAGGCTCTGCTTAACGGGCATCTGGTAGAGGGGGCCTACGTTGGTGTCCGTCACGATGACGGCGCGCGAGCCGCCGGCGGTGGCGCGTACGAGCGGACCTGCCTGCTCCAGCAAAAAGGTGCCCACGTGTACCTGGTAGGGGCGTGCGGTGTCGATATCGATGGTAATCGCCATAAGCTTCGGTCCTTTCGACCTGGCGTGATGGGTGGTCTAGTGGGAGGCCTCGTCGTCGAGCGCGCGCTTGATGCGGTCGCCCTCGGCAAGGAGATTCTCCAGATAGCGCTGGTCGCGGTCCTTAAGGGCGCGGCTGTAGGCGCCAAGCGACTCGATCAGATGGTCGATCTCGAAGGCGAGCGCATCGGCGTCGTCGATCATGAGCTCGGACCACATCTGCGGATTGAGGTGCGCCACGCGGGTGAGGTCGCGGTAGCTGCCGGCCGAAAAGCCGTGGTGGACCTGAGCGGTCGGGCTCTTAACGTAGGCGTTAGAGACGACGTGCGCGAGCTGGCTCGTAAAGGCGATGACGCGGTCGTGCTCGGCGGCGCTCGTTACGCTGAACTTGCCAAAGCCCAGGGGGCGTACCATCTCGCGCACCTGGCCCAAAAGCTCCAGTTTAAGTGCGTCGTCCACCGCGGGCGGAACGAGCACGAGCGGTGCGCCCTGGAACAGGTCGGCGCGGGAATGCGCGTAGCCCGAGAACTGCGTGCCCGCCATGGGGTGCGCGCCCACAAAGTAAAAACCGTGCTCGCGGGCAAGCTCAAAGGCGCGCTCGCACACGATACCCTTGACGCCAACGGTGTCGATCACCACGGGGCCCATGATGGCCTCGGTGTCGGTGGCGTCGGCGAGTGCCTGGGCGTGCGCCTCGAGCCACTCGATGCAGGCCTCGGGATAGCATGCCAGGACGATGATGTCGCACTCGCCGAGCGTCTCGTCGTTGAGCTCGCCGGCAACGGTGCCCATGCTGGCGGCCGTCATGACGTCGTCATCGGGGTCCCAGGCCAGCACGCGGACGCCCGCCTGCGCATAGCCGCGGGCAAAGCTGCCGCCGATGAGGCCCAAGCCCACGATGCCGGCGCATTTGGGACCGCCCTGGTTAACGCGCGCGTTTCTCACCGTACCCATGGGCTACTCCTGAACGGTCTCTTGGCAGACGACCTCGCGGATAGCACGGATGCGGCGCATGGTGTCGTCGAACTGGTCGGGGGTGAGGGCCTGAGCACCGTCGGACCAAGCGTGGCTCGGGTCGTCGTGAACCTCGATCTCCAGACCGTTGGCGCCGCAGGCGGTCGCGGCGAGCGCCATGGGCTCAACATAGCGGGTGTAACCGGTGGCGTGGCTGGGGTCGGCGACGACGGGCAGGTGCGACAGGTGGTGCAGCACCGGCACGGCGTTGAGGTCGAAGGTGTTGCGGGTGCGGGTCTCGAAGGTGCGGATGCCGCGCTCGCACAGGATGACGTTGTCGTTGCCCTCGCTCATGATGTACTCGGCGGCCATAAGCAGTTCATCGATCGTGCCGGACATGCCGCGCTTAAGCAAGACCGGAGTCTTGGTCTTGCCGACCTCTTTGAGCAGGGGGAAGTTCTGGGCGTTGCGAGCGCCAATCTGCATGACGTCGATCTTTTTGTCCAGGAAGACCTGCACGTCGCGCGGGTCCATGATCTCGGCGACGATCGGCATGTCGAGCTCGGCGGATGCCTCGCACAGTAGGTCCAGGCCGGCGGGGCCCATGCCCTGGTAGGCGTACGGGGAGGTGCGGGGCTTGTAGGCGCCGCCTCGCAGCATCGTTGCGCCGGCGGCCTTCACGCGGCGGGCGATGCGGATGAGGTTCTCGCCCTCGACGGAGCACGGGCCGGCGATGACCTGGAACTGGTCGCCGCCGATCTCGACGCCGTGGCCGCAGTCGATGACGGAGTCCTCGGGGTGGAACTTGCGGTTGGCGCGCTTGAACGGCTCGGAGACGCGCTGCACGCGCTCGACGACGTCCATGGACTCGAGCAGGAACGGGTCGATCTTGGTCGTGTCGCCCACCAGGCCGATGATGGTCTCGTTCTCGCCGCGCGAGACGTCGGTCTTGAGTCCCTTTTTCTCGATCCAGCTGACGATGTGGCTGACGGCCTCGTCGCTGGCGCTCTGCTTTAAAATTGCAATCATGGTGTGCCTCTCACCTCGATGGATAGTCCTTGCAAAAACGGCCCGCATTGCGAGCCGTTTTATATGGTGCATGAGAGTTTATACTATCTGACTCGCTTTTGCCGCCTAAAGCGCTCCGTCGCGGCGCGTCTCCCACGTAATTGCAAAGCTTTTTCTATTATTTTGTTAGCCCGTGGCGCACTTGGGTATAATGCCTACCGTTCGCCCTATTAGCTCAGGGGATTAGAGCGTCTGCCTCCGGAGCAGAAGGCCGTTGGTTCGAATCCAACATGGGGCACCATCGAACGTAAGACCGTCCGAACCTCGCATGGTCCGGGCGGTTTTCTTATACCGACGCGACGTGATGGGACGTGGTATGGCAGCAACGGATATCGAGCGCGGACTCTCGACCGCCGAGGTCGAGGAGCGCATCGCCGCTGGTAAGATCAACCGCAACATGGAGCTCAAGACCAAGTCGGTCAAAGAGCTCATCATCGAGAACCTCTGCACGCTGTTTAACTTGATCAACGTGGTCTTGGCGATTTTGGTGTTGCTGACCGGTTCGTTTAAAAACCTGACGTTCCTGTTCGTGGTGTTCTTGAACACTGCAATTGGCGTCATTCAGTCCATGCGTTCCAAGCGGATGGTCGACAAGCTTACGCTGCTCACCTCAAAGAAGGCCATCGCGGTGCGCGACGGCGCCGAGGTGGAGCTCGACCTGGACCAGATCGTGCTCGACGATATCATTCGCCTGGGGCGCGGTGACCAGATTCCCGCCGATGCCGTGGTGGTGTCGGGCGAGGCGCTCGTTAACGAGAGCCTGCTGACGGGCGAGAGCGACCTCATTAAGAAACAGCCGGGCTCCGAGCTCATGAGTGGCAGCTTTATCGACTCGGGCCTGCTGCGCGCCCGCGTGATCCATGTCGGCGCCGATAACTACGTGGCAAAGATCAACAACGAGGCCAAGTACGTCAAAAAGGTCAATTCCGAGATCATGAACGCGCTCAACGCCATCGTGCGGTTCGCGAGCATTATCATGATTCCGCTTGGTCTGGCGCTCTTTTCCTCGAGTGTGAGCGAGCTGTGGGATGCCGCAGGAACCCCGGGCGATAGCGCACTTTCCTGGTGCTTTTCCGAGCTGCTGGCCGGCCGTGTGCCTTCTTCGGCGCTGCTGTCCACGGTGGGTGCCCTGCTGGGCATGATTCCGCAGGGCCTGGTGCTGCTGACCTCGTCGGTGCTCGCGATTGCCACGGTGCGCCTGGCACGTCGCAAGGTGCTGGCACAGCAGCTCTACTGCATCGAGACGCTCGCGCGTGTCGACGTTTTGTGCCTGGACAAGACGGGCACCATTACCTCGGGTCGCATGGAGGTCGAGGGCACCTACCCTCTGCCTGTTGAAGGTGTTGGCTTTGGCGCGGACTCGGACGAGGCGGCTGTTCCCGTCGAGACCACGGTGCTCGATTTTGCGCTCGCCAACGTGGCGCGTGCGACCTCGGCAGATGCCAACGAGACCTGCCAGGCGCTGCTCAACTACTACGCCGATCGTCCGGTCGAGGTGTCCGAGCCGCTGTCGGTTATTCCGTTCTCGTCGTCCAAAAAGTGGAGCGGCGCGTCGTTTGCGCAGGGCTCCTATGTGATGGGCGCCGCGCAGTTTGTGCTCTCCAATCGCGCATTTGCTCAGGTCGAGAACCGTGTCGCCGAGCTTGCCGATACCTGCCGCGTGCTCGTGGTGGCGCGCGTGGACGGCTTTACGCCCGACGGCGATATGGTGGGCGAGGCCGAGCCCGTGGGTTTCGTGACCATCCGTGACGAGATTCGCACCTCGGCGGCCGAGACCATCGGCTATTTTAACGAGCAGGGCGTGACCCTCAACGTGATCAGCGGCGACGACCCGCGTACGGTGTCGTCGATCGCGCGCGTGGTGGGCGTGCCCGGGGCGGATGCTTACGTGGACGCGACAACCCTCGATACGCCTGCCAAGCTCGATGCGGCGGTGGACCGCTATCACGTCTTTGGGCGTGTGACGCCGCAGCAGAAGCGCGAGCTCGTACAGGCGCTCAAACGCCGCGGGCACACCGTGGCCATGACGGGCGACGGCGTCAACGACGTTCTGGCGCTCAAGGAGGCCGACTGCTCCGTGGCGATGGCCGCCGGCTCCGATGCCGCGCGCAATGTGGCCGAGATCGTGCTCGTCGATAACGACTTTGCCTCGATGCCCGCTGTGGTGGCCGAGGGCCGTCGTTCTATCAATAACCTGCAGCGCTCTGCCGCGCTCTTTCTGACCAAGACGCTTTTCTCGATGGGCCTGGCGGCGCTGTGCATCGCGCTGCCGCCGTATCCCTTCGAGCCCATTCAGATGACGCTCATCAACTTCTTCTGCATCGGCGCGCCGGGCTTTGTGCTGGGCCTGGAGCCCAACAACGCCCGCGTGAAGGGGTCGTTCTTGATCAACGTGCTTAAGCGTGCGCTGCCGGCGTCGATTGCGGTCATTTTGGCCGCGGCGCTCGATATCTTTGTGGCGCGCGTATTTGGCTTTAGCCAGCTTACGCTTTCGACCATGTGCCTGCTCACGTCGTGCGCGTCGAGTGTCAGCCTGATCTGGCGCATTTCGCAGCCGCTCACGCCCTTGCGCGTGGTGCTTTTCGTGTTTGTCATCGCTGGTATTTTGACGGGCGTTATCGGGTTCCCGGAGCTGCTGTCGATTGCCAACTTGTCGATGGGTCAGATTGTCATCTTGGCGGCTATCGTCGTCTTTACCTGTGCGGTGTTCTTTAAGCTTGCCACGATGATGGACTCGCTTAAGCCCCGTCGTCGTCATGCGGCCACCGGCTTTGGCCGTGGCGTGCGTGTTCGCCTGGGTCGCGGCGGCGGCAAGGTGAGCTCGACGGGTTCGACGGCGGAGCGTTTTGCCAAGCGCGTCGCCGCCGACATGGCGCAGCGCCGTGAGGCGCGCACTGTCCGCGAGGCCGAGGCCCGCGCACTCGAGGGCGTGGCCCAGACCCAGCCCAAGAAAAAGAAGAGCGGCGGCGTTAAGCGCTCCCGCGTGACCAAATCGCCCCAGGGCATCAAAGTCTCGATGCCCAAGAAAAAGAAGTAGTTCGCTGCCTTCAGGGATGATTTTTCTGGCGATGTTGAATTGGTGCCTTGCGCTTGTGGGGCCGTGTCGATGTTATGCTCTAACCTCGATTGTTTGAATTGCTTCGGAAAGAGGATGCCGTGATCTGCCCGCATTGCCTAAAGACCATCGAGGACGGCGCCTCGTTCTGCCCCTATTGCAACGCATACGTTGGTCCGGGCGATGGCCCCGAGCATACCGAGTTTGTGTTCTGCGACGGCTGCGGCGCCCGTCTGTCCCCGCATGACCGTACCTGTCCCAAGTGTGGACGCCCCGCGCCAGGTATCCTTTCCGAGGACGCGGCCGCATCCGACCTGGCCGCAGGGCGCACGGCCGGCTTTCCGCGCCTGACGCAGGAGCAGATCGATACCGAGGTGCCCCACGCGCCGGCATCTGCTGCCGCGGTGCTCTCCGACGCAGCCGACCCCAACGAGACCTGCGTGCTGCCTGCCTTCGATAAGGACTTTGGTATCCCCAAGGTCGATATCCCCACGCCGATGTCCCTGCGCGATGATGCCCAGCCCAAAAAGCAAAAGTCCAAGCGCAAGGTCCACCCCGACGAGGATGCCTATCACAAGCACAAGCGCCATATCCCCAAACCGCTCATCGTCATCGCGGTGCTCGCCGCCGTGTGCGGTGGTGCCTATTGGTTTGTGACTGCCGATCCCATGGGCGTCATGCCCGGCTTCTACGACCAGTTTGGCCAGGCCGCCAAGACCACCTTCCCGTCGCGCCAAAAGGGCGAGGCCACCGACAAAGAGCCCAAGCAAGAGGATACGTCCGAGGTCGTTCAGGAAGAGACCGTCTTAACCGACGACCAGCTCTACACCAGGCTCGACGGCCTGTACCAGACCATCGTGTCGTACAGCGACGAGGATCAGATTGGCGAGGTCATCGATTCGTTTAATAACGGCTATCTGCGTACACCGCTTTCCACCCGTCAGGAGCTGTCGCAGAGCGCCTATGCCCTGCGCGATCAGATTAAAAAGACCCAGGATGAGCTCAACAGCCTCAATGTTCAGGACGACACGGTCTATGCGGAGGACATCGATCATCTAAAGCAGCTTGCCCAGTGGATGTACGAACGTGTCGACGTGATCTGCCAGAGTTGGGATATCTCGCTGTCCATTCCCGACGGCGAGTCGCTGAGCGCCCGTCAGAGCGAGATCCTGGCGCCCATCGCACAGGGCGGCAACAGCGCGCTTAACCAGTACGACGCCAACGTGAGCGCATGGAGGCCGCAGCAGCGTTCGTAATTTGTTGCCCTCCGGCGGCATAACCTGCGTGCGCAATTGATGGAAGCCCGTGCTTATTGCTACAATTCGTACAAATATGCTTTAAACGCACGAGGAAGGAACCACATGTTTGGTTTTAAGAAAGAGCTCTATACGCCCGAGTACCAGCTCGTCGGTGACGAGTGCGCGGTGATCGAGACGTCGAAGGGCACCATCAAGGTCAAGTTTGACGGTGAGGGCGCCCCCATCCATGTGGCGAACTTCTGCGAGCTTTCCACGATGGGCTTCTATGACGGCCTTAAGTTCCATCGCTATGTGCCCGGCTTTGTGATCCAGGGCGGCGACCCCAATACCCGCGATATGTCCGGCGCCGACGTCGCTGCCGGCCTTGAGGGTCCCGACGGCATGCCCGGTACCGGCGGTCCCGGCTACTGCATCAAGGGCGAGTTTGCCACCAATCCGCGTAACAGCCATGTTGACGGCGCGCTTGCCATGGCTCGCTCCATGGATCCCGATTCCGCGGGCTCGCAGTTCTACTTCTGCCTGGGTGCCCAGCACAACCTCGACTCCGGCTATACCGTCTTTGGCACCACGGTCGAGGGCCTCGACGTCATCTCGCAGCTGCGCGCCGGCGACGAGATCGTTCATGTCGAGATCGTTCACGAGTAAAGGGGACTTCCTTGAATAGCCAGCTGATCCAACAGGGCCGCGCCGCTTATCGCGCGGGTGATTTTTCCGCAGCCGCCCAGATGCTTGGCGCGGCAAAGACTCCCAACGAGATCATGGGTGAGGCCGACCACCTGCGCGGCAATGCCCTGATGCATCTGGGCATGTACGCCGAGGCTGCCGAGGCCTACGCCGCCGCCCTCAACGACGGCGCCTATGGCAAGCGCGGCGCCCTGCTCACCAACCGCGGCAAGGCACTCGCCGCGGTGGGCGACTACACCACGGCTGCCCAGGCGTTCTCTGCAGCTACCCAGGACGCTTCCTACGCCACGCCTTTTAAGGCCTACTTGGGTCTGGGCAACGCGCTGTTCCAGTCGGGCGACTATGCGAACGCCGGTACTGCCTTCCGTCAGGCTGCCATCGACGGCGCCAACCCGGCTCCTGCGGCCGCCCTCGGCGATCTGGGCCGCTGCTTCATCAAGCTCGGCCGCCCCGCGGACGCCGTTGAGACCTATCGCACGGCTATCGACTTTGCCGGCCCGCGCGACGATACGCGCGCCCTCAACGCCGGTATGGGCCAAGCGCTTTCCGCTGCCGGCCGTCCCTCCGATGCGCTCGATGCCTTTAACGCCGCCACCGCCGACGGCATCTACCAGCTCACGCCCGAGCAGGCCGACGAGCTTGCCCGCGTGCACGACTCGCTCGCCGCGCTTTCGGCCCAGACGGCCATGTCCACGGCTCCGGCTCCCGCGATGGACGCTCCCGCTGTCGACCCGCTCGATCCCACGGGCGCGACCGGTCAGTTTATGCCCGACCCCTCTGACACCGGCTTCTTTACGCTGTCTGAGTCCGAGATGGTCCAGCAGGACCGCAAGCAGGCCAAGGTTCGTCGTCGCCACCGCCACACGGGTCTTAAGATCTTCCTGGTGCTGCTTCTGCTCATCGTGATCGCTGCCGGCGGTCTTGGCTATGCCTATACGCGCGGCATGGGCTACCCCTCGCAGGAGTCCGTCATCACCGACCTGTTCCAGGCTGCCGGTGACGGCGATACCGCCAAGGCCGAGTCCTGCCTGGCCTCGAGCCTGTCCGAGGACGCCAAGGCGATGATCATCTCCTCGATCCCGCAGGGCGCCACCGTCTCCATCGAGGGTATGGATCAGTCCATGACCGAGACCACCGCCAAGGTGAAGGCTTCGCTGTCTAAGGGCGGCGAGCAGGAGTACATCGTTAAATTCGTGCGCTCCGATAACCACATCGGTTGGGCTGTCTCCTCGCTCGACATCGATTTCTCGGCCGCTGACAACCAGTAGTGACCTTATGAGATTTGGCGCTGCCCGGTGCTTCACCGCAAGTGAGGTGCCGGGCTTGCGCTAGTATGATGGGCTAGTAGTTTTCCAGCAATCATCCAACACATCAGGAGTTGCGTTGTTTTCTTTGATGGATATGTTCTTCGGTAGCTATGCGGGCGATCTCGCCATCGACCTCGGCACCGCCAATACGCTTGTCTCCGTGCGCGGCAAGGGCATCGTCATCCGCGAGCCGTCCGTTGTCGCTATCGACAAGAACGACGAGCGCATCCTGGCAGTCGGCATCGAGGCCAAGCGAATGCTCGGCCGTACGCCCGGCAACATCGTGGCCGTTCGTCCCCTTAAGGACGGCGTCATCGCCGACTTCGATGTCACCGAGGCCATGCTTCGCTACTTTATCGACAAGGCTTCCGAGAAGCGCTATCCGTGGACTCCGCGTCCACGCGTCGTCGTCTGCGTTCCCTCCGGCGTCACGTCGGTCGAGAAGCGTGCCGTCTTTGAGGCCACGATCCAGGCCGGCGCTCGCCAGGCCTATCTGATTGAGGAGCCCATGGCGGCTGCCATCGGCGCCGACCTACCCGTCGAGGAGCCTACGGGCTCCATGGTCATCGATATCGGCGGCGGCACCACCGAGGTCGCCGTTATCGCTATGGGCGGTATTGTCGTGTCGCAGTCCATCCGCATTGCCGGCGACGAGTTCGACCAGGCTATCCTCACCCATGTTCGCGATGCCTACAACCTGGCTATCGGCGAGCGCACGGCCGAGGACATCAAGATCAAGGTCGGTTCTGCCGTGCCGCTCAAGGATGAGCTCGACGTCGAGGTCAACGGACGTGACGTTATCACGGGCCTGCCCAAGACCGTGCGTATCGAGAGCGAGGAGATTCGTCGCGCCCTCAACAAGCCGCTCGACGAGATGGCCAAGGCCGTTAAGGACGCTCTGGACGCCACGCCGCCCGATCTTGCCTCGGACCTTATGTACTACGGCATTCTGCTGACCGGCGGCGGTGCGCTGCTGCGCGGCCTCGACGTGCGCCTGCGCGACGAGACCGGCGTTTCGGTCAACGTCAGCCCCACGGCACTCGATAACGTCGTAAATGGCTGCGCCCGCGTGCTCGAGGCCAACGCCTTTGACGGTGGCTTCGTCCAAACCAATGCTTAATTTCCAAAAGGTGGATTCCATTTGGCACGATCTTCGGGTTTCTCTCCAAATCTGAATACCAAGCGACAATCAACGGGTATGCGCCCGTTGATTGTTTTCAGCCTGATTTCGGTGTTGCTGCTCACGTTTTATATCCGTGAGGGCGAGGCCGGGCCGATTCATGCCGTCCGCTCGGGCGTGACGACGATTACCTCGCCGGTGCGCTTTGTGGGCTCGGCCGTGGCGGCTCCCTTCAACGCGATCGGCAACGTGTTCTCCAACCTCACGGCTTCGCAGGAGTCGCTCGATGATCTCAAGAAGCAAAACGAGGTGCTGACCTCTAAGGTCGCCGAGCTTTCCGAGGCTCAAAAGACTGCCGAGCGCCTGGAGGGCCTGGTCGGCCTGCAATCGACCTACAACCTTAAGTCGACCGCTGCTCGTATTGTCGGTGCGTCAGGCGATGCTTGGACCTCGACCGTTACCATCGACAAGGGCTCTGCCGACGGCCTTACCATCAACATGCCCGTGACGAGTTCTGCCGGTGTTATCGGCCAGATTATCGAGGTATCGGCCAAGACCTCTACCGTGCGCCTGATTGGCGACGAGAATTCGGGCGTGTCGGCTATGGTGCAGGACACGCGCGCCCAGGGTATGCTACAGGGCCAGCCCGATGGCACCCTGCGCCTTGAGTACGTGAGCGTCGACTCCGACGTCAAGGTGGGCGATATCATCGTGACCTCTGGCATTGGCGGCGTGTTCCCCAAGGGCCTGCCGCTCGGCACCGTTTCTTCGGTGGAGAAGTCGGCCAACGATGTGTATTACACCATCGTCGTTCGCGCCCAGACCACGGCAGAGAATAACGAGGAGGTGCTCGTCATCACCTCGTTGACCGACGAGCAGTCGGCCTCGGACGAGGACGTGAGCTCTGCTAACAGCACACCGCAGGGCACCTCGCGCGATTCGGCGACCAAGACTAAGGACGAGGACTCGGACGAGAGCTCCGAATCGTCCGAGACAACCGATTCCGGCTCGAGCGAATAGGGAGGGCATGTCCATGGATCTACACGAACAGGGGGCGAGCTCCCGTACGTTTGCTATCGCCGCCATTGCCTGCGTGCTCCTACAGGCGGGCCTGGCGCCGCAGATTTCCATCGCGGGCGGTCGCGTCAACTTTATGATTATCCTGGTGTGCCTGAGTGTGTTCTCGGGCGATCCCACGCGGGCTGTCGTTTGCGGTTTTTGCAGTGGCCTGTTCTATGATCTTTCCGCCGCCGTTCCGGTGGGCGTTATGTCGCTGCTGCTGACGGTGGGCAGTTTTGCCCTGGTGCACAGCGCGGCCGGTCAGACGGGCGGCTCCCCGAGCGCGCGCGGTATTACCGTGGGCGCCTTCGCGCTTGCCATCAACGTGGTCTACAGCATCATCTTGCTGTTTATGGGTCTGGAGACGAGCTTTGTTGTGGCTGTTTTTGGCCATGCGCTGCCGTCTTCGATCCTGACGGGTCTGGTTACCATTCCGTTTTTGATGTCCGGTGTCGTGCCGCAGTCCGGTTACGGATTCTCCGCACGCGGTGGTCGTCAGACGGGCATGCGCTTCAAGCCCAAGACCCGCAAACTCAAATAGGGGAGGCTCATAGATGTCTTCCCAGATGACGGTTATCATCGCCGGTATCGTGCTGGTCGTGGCCATTGTGGTCGCGCTGGTCATCATGCGCCGCGGCGATTCCCGTTTTACCTACGACACACAGCATGGAACGGCCCCGCGTGCCACCGAGGGCGAGGGCAATACCGCCGCTACCGCTTTCAAGGGTCGCTTCTCCATCCTCACCGCCGGCGTGGGCGCGATGTTTGCCGCGCTCGCCGTCAAGCTGTGGGGTATGCAGATGGTCTCGTCGGACTACTACGACAAGCAGGCCAAGAGCAACCAGACCCGTACTGTCACCACGCCGGCTGTGCGCGGGCGAATCCTTGATCGCAATGGCGTGGCACTTGTGCAAAACCGTCCCTCACTTGCCGTCGTCGCCTATCGCGACCTGGCCGATGACACCGTGCTGGTGCGCCATCTTGCCAACGTGCTCGGTATGCCCTACGTCGCGGTGCTGCGCAATATCCAGGACAATTCCGAGGGCGCCCAGAGCCTGCATACCATCGCGACGGACGTCCGTCGCTCCACGGTTGCCTATATTCAGGAGCACGCCGGCGAGTTCCCGGGTGTCAAGATTGCCGAGCGCACCGAGCGCCAGTATCCATATGGCGAGACGGCATGCCATATCTTGGGCTATACCGGCACCATTACCTCCGAGCAGCTCGAGGCCCAGAATAAGAAAACCTCTGGCGATGATGATGCTTCTGCTGGCCGGATTACGTACCAGTCGGGCGATATCGTGGGCCAGGCGGGTGTCGAGAGCTACTACGAGAACTTGCTGCAGGGTATTCGCGGCGAGCAGACCGTCAAGGTCGATGCCTCGGGCAATGTGACCGGTCAGGCCGGCGCCGTGCCCGCTAAGGCCGGCTCCGACATTAAGCTCACGCTCGACCTTAAGATCCAACAGGCCTGTGAGACGGCGCTGGCGAGCGCCATCGAGCTTGCCAAGACCACTGGCTACAGCAATGCCGGCAACGGCGCTGTGGTGTGTCTCGATCCCAACAATGGCGAGATCCTGGGCATGGCGAGCGAGCCCAAGTTCGATCCGTCCGTCTTTATCGGCGGCGTCTCAAATGACGTGTGGACCGAGCTCAATGATGACAAGGGTTCGCACCCGCTGCTCAACCGCGCCATTAGCGGACAGTACATGTCGGCCTCGACTATCAAGCCGCTCTCGGCACTGGCCGGTCTTGAGTTTGGAACCTACACGTCGGGGCAGACGACCAACTGCACGGGCTATTGGACGGGTCTGGGCAAGTCGTGGGGCAAGTACTGCTGGCTGCATTCCGGCCACGGCACCATGACGCTGCAGTCGGGTATCGCCAACTCGTGCGACCCCGTCTTCTACGACATGGGCAAGGCGTTCTTTTATGACGAGCAGCATTCAGAGGGCCTGCAGGAGGTCTTTCGTCGCTGGGGCCTGGGCAAGACCTGCGGTATCGATCTGCCGAGTGAGGGCGCGGGCCGTATTCCCGACGCCGAGTGGAAAGAGTCGTACTTTACCGATGCTTCGGCCGAGGACCGCAAATGGAATGCCGGCGATATGACGAACATCGCCATCGGCCAGGGCGACATTTTGGTGACGCCCCTGCAGATGGCGTGCGCCTATATGGGTCTTGCCAACGGCGGCAAGCAGTATGTGCCGCATGTGTTTTTGTCGGCCGTGTCGCGCGATGGCGACGGCGATGCCTATAAGTACAACGGCAAGGGCAAGAAGAAGCGCCTGGAGGCCAAGATCAACAGCGATTCGGATTTGGCTCTTGTTCGCAACGGCATGCACGACGTGATTTATACGGCATCGACGTCCCTGGCGGCACACTTTGGCACCCTGACGCCGCAGGTATACGGCAAGTCGGGCACGGGCGAGAAAAGCGGCGAGGACGAATACGCGTGGTTCTGCGCCTATGCACCGGCCGATGATCCCAAGTATGTCATCGCTACAATCCTGGAGCAGGGCGGCGGTGGCTCAGATACCGCAATGCATGTCGTGCGTGACGTGCTCGGTGTGATTTATGACGAGCCCGATACCTCTTCGGCCTCGGGCGATTCTTCGGTTCGATAGGAGGTTGCGATGGACTTTTCGCCGGCGGACCTGTTCCGTTCAACCAAAACCGGCTCTCGCAGCAGCCTGGACCGCGTCAACAAGCAACTTTCGGCCTCGCGCGGCACGTTTCGCCAGAAGGCACACATCGGTGTGCTGCTGGCTACCGTCGCACTCGTTGCCTATGGCGCCATCATTATTTGGTCGGCTTCGCAGTTTAAGGCCGATGCCTCGTTCTCGCGCCACCTGCTGGGTATTGGCATTGGCGCGGTGCTGGCGGTGCTCGTCTGGCGCACCGACCTGCGTGGCATTTCCAATTTCTCGACGGCGCTGCTCGTCATTGACCTGATCGTGATCTTCTCGCCCAAGATTCCGGGCCTGTCCTATACGGGCGGTCTGGGCATGACGGGCTGGATCAAGATCCCCGGTATCGGCCTGACCTTCCAGCCCGTTGAGCTCGCCAAGCTCATCACCATCTTCTTTATCGCCACGCTTGGCTCGCAATACAACGGCCGCATCGATACCGTTCGCGACTACGTCAAGCTCTGCGGTATGCTGTCCATCCCGTTTTTGGCCGTCGTCGCCATGGGCGACCTGGGCTCGGGCCTGGTCGTGCTGGTGTCGGGCGCTATCGTCATCTGCATGAGCGGTGCACGCCGCGAATGGGTGCTGTCGACCTTGGCCCTGCTGGTTGGTTTGATTGCGCTCATCTTGGCGCTCGACTCGGTCTTTGATTCGCTCCTTGGCCACGACGTGCTCATCAAGCAGTATCAGATGAACCGTCTGACGGTCTTCATCGACCCCGACAATGCCAATTCGGATGATGCCTACAACCTGCAGCAGTCGCTCATCGCCGTCGGCTCGGGTGGCTTCTTTGGTAAGGGCCTGGGCCACGCGACGCAGTCGGCCGGCGGCTTTCTGCCCGAGTTCCACACCGACTTCGTCTTTGCCTTCCTTTCCGAGACCTTCGGCTTCTGCGGCTCCTTTTTGCTCCTGTGCCTCTACGTGCTGCTGATCTTCTCGACGATCCGCGTTGCCTTTAAGTGCGAGTCGCTGTTCTTGCGCCTATCGTGCGTGGGTATCGTCGGCATGTGGGCGTTCCAGACCTTCGAGAACATCGGCATGTGCATCGGCATGATGCCGATTACTGGTATTCCGCTGCCGTTTATTAGTTTTGGTTCGTCGTCGATGATGATTCAGTTGCTGACGGTGGGTATCGTACAATCCATATGGCGGCATCGTTCGGGCGCCGCGTAACCGCTGGAGGGGTTTGCCATGAAGATTCCCGTAGATAAGTTGACCAGCGCTTTTAAGATGGGCGCGTCTGTTAAGAAGGATTCCGATACACCGGTGCGTGTCTCGGTTTACCTTGATTCGACTGCGTCTCGCTTTTTGGTCGAGACGGTGCGCGATGCCTTTGTGCCGCAGACGACTTCGGGCATTGTGCGTGTTGATCGCCTGGGGGAGGACCGTATCGTTCCCAAGGCCGATACCGACGTGGTGTTGGTCCTCTCGTGCGGCTCCGACCGCCTGGAGGGCGCTGTGCAGGAGCTCGTGATCGCCGGCGCGCCCGTGTGCGTGCTTGCCGAGTCCGCCGTCGAGGTACCGTTCGTTGAGGAATCTACGCCCATGCTTGGCGTGGTGGCGGCGACCGACAAGACCTATCTGCTCGAGACGCTTGCCCGCTGGATTCTCGATCGTACGGACAAGGAGACGGCTTTTGCCGCCAACTTTGCCTTCATGCGCATCGCGGCGGCCAATCGTATCATCACCTCGTGTGCGCTCACCAATATGGCGACCGGCGCGCTGGTGTTTTTGCCGGGCGCCGATTATCCCGTTATGGCGCTGGCGCAGGTGGGCATGCTCTTTGAGCTCGCGGCCATCTTTGGACGCGGCATTAAGCCTGAGCGCGGCTACGAGGTCGCAGGCGTGCTCGCCGGCGGTCTGGTGATTCGCGCCGTCACCCGCGCATTGGTGAAGCAGACGCCGCACATCGGCTTTGTCGTTAAGGCGCTTACCGCCGCCGCGGGTACCTATGGCATGGGCCGCGCGCTCGTGTCGCTCTACGAGCGCGATGTGGACTACAGCCGTGCCAACGAGGTCGCTGCCGCCACGTTCTCGCGCGTTCGCGACCTGGTGACCACGGTCGCCGGTGCCACCCGTCCTATGGCGTCCTATCAAGACGCATCCGATCTCGCTGCTTAGGGGTTTTCCGTTGCGCGTTCCGTATCAAGACTGTTTTCATTTAATTGAGCCACTGCTCGCCAAGGTCGAGAAGCCGAGCCGCTATATCGATCACGAGTGGGGCACGCTTTCAAAGGCCGATGCCGACTATCGCTGCTGCATGATCTATCCGGACGTGTATGAGGTCGGTCTGCCCAACCAGGGCATCGCCATTCTCTACAACATCCTTAATCAGGCCGAGGGCATCTCCTGCGAGCGAGGCTACGTGCCGTGGCCCGATATGGGCGACGCCATGCGCGAGGCGGGGATTCCGCTGCTGTCGCTCGAGGGTGCAGCGCCCGTGGCCTCGTTCGACATCGTCGGCATGCACGTACCGCACGAGATGGCTGTGACGAACTTCCTCGAAGCGCTCGATCTCGCCGGCATTCCGCTGTTGGCTGCCGACCGTACCGAGGACGATCCCATCATCGTCGCCGGTGGTCCCTCGGTGTATAACCCCGAGCCGTACGCGGCCTTTTTCGATGCCATCCTCATTGGCGAGGGCGAGGAGTCGCTGCTCGAGATCTGCCAGCTGCATCGCCGCTTGCGCGACGAAGGTATCTCGCGCGCTCAGATTGTCGAGCAGCTCGCGACGGTCGCCGGTACCTATGTGCCGTCCCTGTATGAGGTGCGTCATGACGAGCCCTGCTCGCCGCATGGCTACACCGTGCCGCGCGAGGGCAAGGACGTCCCGCCGGTAGTCTACAAGCGCGTCGTCGAGGACTTTGGTGCCACCAATCCGCTTTCCCAGTCGTGCGTGCCGTATGCGCAGCTCGTCCACGATCGCCTGTCTATCGAGATCCTGCGTGGCTGCGCCCGCGGCTGCCGTTTTTGCCAGGCAGGCATGACGTATCGTCCGGTACGCGAGCGCTCGGCCGACCAGATCGTGTCATCGGTAATCCAGGGCTTGGAAAAGACTGGCTATGACGAGGTGTCGCTTACCTCGCTTTCGACGACCGACCACTCCTGCATCCGCGATGTGCTCGGTCGCCTTAACCGCCGTCTGGAAGACACGGGCATTCGCGTGTCCATTCCCTCGCAGCGCCTGGATTCGTTTGGCGTGGATATGGCCGAGTCGGTCGCCGGCGAAAAGAAGGGCGGCCTGACGTTCGCGCCCGAGGCGGGCAGCCAGCGTATGCGCGACATCATCAACAAGAACGTGACCGAGGAGGACTTGGATCGCGCGGCCAAGGCAGCCTTCGAGGCCGGCTGGAACCGCATGAAGCTCTACTTCATGATGGGCCTTCCCGGCGAGCGCGACGAGGACATCGTGGCTATCGCCAGCCTGGCCGATCACGTGTTGGAGCTCGGCCGCTCCGTGGTGCCCAAGGCGCGCCGCGGGTCTATCTCGGTGTCTATCTCTGTTTCGGTCTTTATCCCCAAGGCGGCAACACCCTTCCAGTGGTGCCCGCAGCTCGATTACGACGACGTCAAGCGCCGCCAAAAGCTGCTCATCACGAGCGTTCGCAACCGTGCCGTCCGCGTGCATTACCACGATGCCGAGACCTCGCTCATCGAGGCCGCGCTCTCCCGTGCCGGTCGCGATATGACGCCGGTCATCATCGATGCCTGGCGTGCGGGCTCGCGCTTCGACGCCTGGGTGGAGCACTTCTCGCTCGACAACTGGAAGGAGGCCGCTGCCAAAAACGGCATCGACCTCAACGAGCTGGTGCACCTGCCCTATGAGCTGGACTGGCGTCTGCCCTGGGAGCACGTGAGCCCCGGCTGCTCGCGCGGTTTCCTCGAACGCGAGTATCGCCGTTCGCTCGAGGGCGTCACGACGCCCGATTGCACCCGCACGTCGTGCACCGGCTGCGGAATCTGTCCCACGCTCCACGCCAAGAACGTATTGATGGGTGATCGCGCATGAGTGAGCGCTTGACCGACAATCCCGCGCTCTTTAGGCTGCGCGTTCGCTACGGCAAGCGTGATCGCCTTAAGTACCTGGGCCACCTGGAACTAATTCATACCATTGAGCGCATCGTGCGCCGTGCGGGCCTGCCCTATGCCGTGACGCAGGGTTTCTCGCCGCATATGCGCGTGGGCTTTTCGTCGGCGCTGCCCGTGGGCACGTCGTCGACCTGCGAGTGGTATGACCTGTTTATGACCGAGTTCGTCGCGCTCGACGAGGCCTTTGAACGCCTGGCCGCTGCATCGCCTGCCGATCTGGCGCCCATCGAGGCTGCCTACATCGACGTGCGCACGCCGGCGCTGACGGCTCAGCTTACGCGTCTGTCATACCGCATCGACTTGCATCTGGACCCAGAGGCTCCCGTGAGCGCCGACGAGGTGCGAGCTGCGATCGACACGCTGCGCGCGGGTCATGGCATTGATTATGCACGCGGCAAAAAGAGCAAGCGACTTGATCTGGACCATACGCTCGTTGGCTATGAGCTCACGGCGGGGGAGTGTGAGGACCATCTGGTGCTCATGCTCGACACCCATGCCGACAACGAGGGCTCCATGCGTCCGGAGATTTTGCTTTCTGCTGCTGATGTTTTGTTGCAGGGCTTGACCCCGGGCGTCGATGCACCTATTGTTTCCACCGGTATGCAAGACCTCGTGACCATCTGCTCCTACGATGTCGAGCGTCAGAATCAAGCATGCGAGGACGACGAGGGCCGACTCGTCAGCCCCATACCTGTGCGAACTTGTGGATTTGCTCCACATACTCGTTGACGGGGGTATTATCGCCTGCTACTATATTCGGCTGTTGCACTAACTGATGCATGAAGGGCAAGTAAACATGTACGCAATCGTTAACACGGGCGGCAAGCAGTACAAGGTCGCCACCGACGATGTCATCACCGTCGAGAAGATCGAGGGCAATGAGGGCGACAAGGTCACCCTGCCGGTCATCTTCCTCAACGATGGTAAGAAGATCGTCACCGATCCCGACAAGCTGGCCAAGGCCAAGGTTACCGCTCAGATCGTTGAGCAGTTCAAGGGCGAGAAGCAGCTGGTCTTCAAGTTCCACAAGCGTAAGCGCTATCGTCGTCTGAAGGGTCACCGTCAGCAGCTCACCAAGCTGAAGATCGTGAAGGTCCAGGCTACGTCCCGCGCCAAGAAGGCTGTCAAGGCAGAGGCCGAGGCTGTTGCCGAGGCTCCCGTCGCCGAGTAGATTACACTCGTAACGAAAGAGTAGGTATACACAATGGCACACAAAAAAGGACTCGGTTCCTCCCGTAATGGCCGTGACTCCCGCGGTCAGCGCCTTGGCACGAAGCGCTATGCCGGCCAGACGGTAACCACGGGCACGATTCTCGTCCGTCAGCACGGCACTCACATCCACCCGGGTGAGAACGTTGGCCGTGGCAAGGACGACACGCTGTTCGCGCTGGTCGACGGTACCGTTGAGTTCCACAAGGGTATCAAGCACAGGGTCAGCGTACGCCCGCTCGCGAACGCGTAATTCACCCTTCATAGAGCACATATGTGGGAGGCACTTGAGTTTTAGGATTCAAGGGTCTCCCTCTTTTTGTAGGAGGCGATTCTGTTGTCACAGTTCACCGATATCAGCCGCATTAACGTGTGCGGCGGCGACGGCGGTGCCGGATGCATGTCGTTTAGGCGCGAGGCCTTTGTCCCCAAGGGTGGCCCCGATGGCGGCGACGGCGGTCGTGGCGGCAATGTCGTCATCCAGGCCGATGCTCAGCTGTCTTCACTGATCGATTACCGCTTTAAGCATCATTTTCGTGCCGAGCGCGGAACGCACGGTCAGGGCGCCCGCCGCAACGGAAAGAGCGGCGAGGACCTTATCTTGAAGGTTCCCATGGGCACCGTGGTGCGCGAGCTCGACCCCGAGACGCAGACCCCGATGTTCGAGATTGCCGACTTGGTTCACGACGGTGAGCGCGTCGTCGTAGCACCCGGCGGCGCCGGCGGTCTGGGGAATACGCACTTTGTGACGTCGGTGCGCCGCGCGCCCGCGTTCGCCCAGCTTGGTGAGCCGGCCGAGGAGCACTGGATTGAGCTCGAGATGAAGCTCATGGCCGATGCCGCGCTCGTTGGCTTCCCCTCGGTGGGTAAGTCCTCGCTTATCGCGCGCATGAGTGCCGCTCGACCCAAGATCGCCGACTATCCGTTTACCACGCTCGTGCCCAACCTGGGTATGGTGCGTGCCGGCGAGTACTCCTATGTCGTTGCCGACGTCCCCGGCCTCATTGAGGGTGCGAGCGAAGGCAAGGGTCTGGGCCATCAGTTCCTGCGCCACATCGAGCGCACGGCACTCATCATGCATGTCGTCGATATGACGGGCGGTTTTGAGGATCGCGATCCGGTCGAGGACTATCGCATCATCAACCGCGAGCTCGAGCAGTATGGCGCCGAGCTTTCGGAGCGCCCGCAGATCGTCGTCGCCAACAAGTGCGACGCGCCGGGCACGGCTGACAAGATTGCCGACCTCAAACGCGCTGCGCTCGACGATGGGCATATGTTCTTTGCTGTGTCCGCCGTGACGGGCGCTGGCCTCAACACGCTGATGCTTGCCGTGGGCGAGCAGGTGGCTAAGCTGCGTGCCGAGTTGGCTGTCTCCGATGAGCCGGTCGACCTACGCGACGATGAGTGGGAGCGCCGCCGCCTGCAGCGTGAGAAGCGTTTCCGCATTGTTCAAGAAGAGCCCCACGCCTTCCGCGTGGTCGGTCGCGCCATCGAGCGCATGGTCATCCAGACCGACTGGGAAAACGAGGAGGCCGTCATCTACCTGCAGCATAAGTTTGCGCGCATGGGTGTTGACGACGCGCTCGAGAAGGCCGGCTGCCGTGCGGGCGACGAGGTCCGCATTTGCCAACGCGCCTTTGACTTTGAGGGCGCCGAGGACTTCTCGGAGTACGAGGAGGAGCTTGGGGACGAAGGCGTTGAGGTCTTTGACGTAGCCGATGCTGCGGACGAGGGCGTCGAGGTTGTCGATGCGGCGGGCGTCGCGGATGATGTCGAGACCCCGGAGGGCGAGTAAGTCATGTCGCTGCGCGGTGGAATTGGTCTGCCTGAGCTGCCTATCAAGGATGGGCAGGAGTTTCGGCTTGGCATTATGGGTGGCACCTTCGACCCGATTCATTACGGGCACTTGGTTACCGCCGAGCAGGCGCGCGAGTCGCTCGACTTGGACGCCGTGCTCTTTATGCCGGCCGGCTCTCCCGCCTTTAAGCTCGACAAACCGGTGACGCCTGCTGAGGACCGTTATGCCATGACGGTCCTCGCCACCGCTGCGAATCCGGCTTTTTTGGCGAGCCGATTCGAGATCGACCGTCCGGGCGTGACCTATACGGCCGATACGCTTCATGCCCTTCGCGACTTTTACCCGCCTCAGGTAAAGCTCTACTTTATTACGGGCGCCGACGCGATTATCGATATTGTGACCTGGCATGATGCCGACCGAATCGCCGAGCTTGCCACGTTTATTGCGGCGACGCGACCGGGCTTTGATATCGATACTGCTCGCGCGCGAATCAAAGAGTCAGGCCTGCCGTTTGACGTGCGGTATATCCAGATTCCGGCGCTGGCGATTAGCTCGACCAACATTCGCAAGCGGGTTGCCCGTGGCATGAGCGTGCGCTATCTTACGAGCGAGTCCGTGCTCGGCTATATTCGCAAACGCGGGTTGTATACCGATCTGGGTCAAGAAGATTTTGAGTGATGGGGGTCTACGTTGTCGGTAGAGGATCAGTTTGAGGGCGATGAGCGCGCGCTGCTCAAGCGCATTCAAGAGCTACTCGATGTGCGTATGAAGGATAAGCGCAAGCGCTACATGCATTCGCTGGGTGTTGCTGAGACCGCGCTTCATCTGGCTGAGGTCTACCGCGTTGACCGCTTTGATGCCGCTGCCGCTGGCCTGATTCATGACTGGGATAAGGTACTCTCCGATGACGAGCTCGTGGCCCGCGCGTTGCACTACGGCATTAAGGTTGCCGGCTCTCCTTCGGCCGCGACGCCGCTGCTGCATGGCCCGGTTGCCGCCTATGAGCTTCCGCAGCTATTTCCCGAGCTATCGCCAGCCGTTTTCCAGGCTGTCGACCGTCACACGGTGGGCGCCTGCGACATGACGCCGCTCGATATGGTGGTCTTTGTGGCCGATGCCATCGAGCCTAACCGCCATGGTGATTATGCCCACGCGCTGCGCAAGATGGTGGGGGAGTCGACGCTTGACGAGTTGTTCTTCTCCTGTTTTGCGCAGGGTCTGGTCTACGTGATCCAGTCCGGGCGCTATCTTTATCCCACGGCTATTACGATTTACAACCATTACGCCCAGCTGCGCTAGCTCGGGTGTGTCTAGAAAGAGGTATTCCATGGCCGATGAGACCATGACTGACGAGCAGATTCTTGAAGGTGTGGAGCACAAGAGCTTCGTTGCCACGTCCGACCGCACCGCTGCCTCGCTGTCCGCGAGCGGTGTCGCCGCCGAGGATGTCGCCCGCGCCGCCGCGCAGGCCGCCTACGACAAGAAGGGCGAGGACGTGCAGGTGCTCGATCTGACCGAGCTCTCCGACGTGTGCGATTACTTTGTGATCGCCACCGGTACCAACAACCGTCAGGTCGATTCTATCGTCGACGAGATCGAGGAGAAGGTTGCCGAGGCCTGCGGTGAGCACCCGTTCTCCATCGAGGGCCGCGAGCAGAAGACCTGGATGCTCATGGATTACGGCTCGGTTGTCGTCCACGTCTTCACCCCCGAGACCCGCGACTTCTACCGCCTCGAGAAGCTCTGGGGCGACGCTCCCCAGCTCCCCCTCAATCTCCTCTAGGACCTTATTTGGGCGGGGCTTCTCTAGAGCCACCCTCTACCGTTCGCCGGGCAGTTGCACTACCTGCAGCTGCCCGGCTTTCTTTTTGCCCAAAAGTAGCTAATTTGGGACGGGGCTTTTTTAGCTACTACCTACCGTTCGCCGAATGAAAAGATTTACGGTTCATTGCGCTATATATAGCTTTTTGACTCGGGTAACGTACTTGTTGTCTGTAAAGGAGGAGATGCGTATGACTCGGACCGCGCGGGAAATCTCTGTTTACGGCTATTACCATGTCGTCCAAAAGGGCTGTGGTGGTCAGCTGATATTTGAGGATGCTGATGATCGACTCTATCTGATTCGACTGATAGCTTCGAAATGCCAGAAGTTCAAAGTGGATGTCATCGCATGGTGCCTTATGGATAACCACATTCACTTGTTGCTAGATGACGGGCATGCTCATCTGAGCGATTGCATGCATTCGATTACGACGGCGTATGCCATGTATTTCAACTCTAAGACGGGCAGGAAAGGTCCTGTTTTCCAGGATCGATTTAAGAGCGTGCCGATTCTCGATGATGATCAGCTGCTCAACTGCGTTCGTTACATTCACGATAACCCTGCGAAAGCCAGAATTGGCACTGCTTCGCTCTATCGCTGGAGCAGCTTTAGCGAGTATATGGGTTATCCGGGTATTTGTAGGACTGATTGCGTGCTCGGGTTGCTCGGGAATCCCCAGAGCTTTTTTGCATTTAGTACCTCGGGCGAGCCCAATTGCTATTGCTTCCGTTATGGCGCTCATGTGAGTGATACTGACGCGCTTGAGTTTGCGCAGGCGTTGCTCAAACCTTACGAGCCTCACCATCTCAAAGCTCTGCCCAAGGGCGTGCGTGATGACTGTATCCGTAAGCTAAAAAGTGAGGGCTTTTCGATCAAGCAGATCGTGCGCCTCACGGGCATCGGCCACTGCACGATTCAAAAAGTCAAAGTTGAAAAGTAGCTCCTTTCAGGCGCGGCAATTTTTGCTATTGTTGCCAAACCGGGCATCCGGGGTAGTCAATTTGGGACGGGGCTATTTTAGCTACCCTTTGGCTGTCGGTGAATGATTAAGGGCCGGGCTGAAGCTCAACCGAAATATAGGGGTAGCTAAAATAGCCCCGTCCCAAATTGACTACCCATGCCGTGTCGGATCGAAGTCAACAAAAAGCCCCACTGCAAAAAGACTAATTTTTGAAGCGGGATTGGCGGCCGAAGGATAGGGCGGTGTCGCCGAATTTGTCTCGGACGGCGTCGATGGCGACGGAGAGGTCGCGGCGGTCGCTGGATTGGGCTCCGCGGTCATCGATCTCGCAGAACAGGTCGGTCTGGATACCGCCTTGGTGGTTGAAGTCGCTCATGCCGATACCCGCCAGACGCACGTGCATGCCTTCTTGCCAGATATTGTCGAGCAGCTCGAGCGCTACGGCCACAAAGATATTCTCGTCGTCGGTGGGGTGGGGCAAGCGGCGCTGTGCCGTGCGTCCGCTGCCGTAAGAGTATTTGAGCTTGAGCGTGACGGTTCCGCCCGTCAGCTCCTGACGGCGCAGGCGCCGCCCAACCGACTCGCCGAGCAGCGCGATCGCCGCCTCGATATCCCCACGCTCAGTCAAATCCTTCGCAAAGGTGCGCTCATTGCTCACCGATTTAACTTCACGTTCCTCTTCCAGGCTGGTGACCTCGGATACTTCGAGCCCCAAAGCACGTTGACGCATGCGCTCGCCATTCACGCCAAAGATTGCAGCCAGGGTGGACTCTGGCGCGCGTGAAAGCTCGCCGAGCGTATAGACGCGCATGCGACGCAGTCGCTCCTCGGCTGAACGCCCGATTCCGCTCATGGCAGATACCGGCAGCGCGGCCAAAAAGCGCTGCTCGGTTCCGGGGCGCACGATGGTCAGCCCAAACGGCTTGTCCCGTTCGCTTGCGATCTTTGCGACCGTCTTGTTGCAGCCCACGCCAATGGAGCAGGTCACTCCCAGCGCCGCCACGCGGTCGCTTATACGCCGCGCAACCAGTAGCGGGTCTTCGGGCGCAAAGCGGCCAGGCGTGATATCGATAAAGGCCTCGTCGATGGATACGCGCTCAACGCGCGGGGTCTCGTCGGCGAGAATCGCCATGACCTGCGCGCTGACCTCGTGGTAGCGATCGAAATGCCCATGCGTCCAAATGGCCTGTGGGCACAGACGCCGCGCCTCGGCCGAGGCCATGGCAGAATGCACACCAAAGCGACGTGCCTCGTACGAGCACGTGGACACGACGCCGCGTGATTCGGCGTCTCCGCCCACGATGAGCGGTTTGCCGCGCCATTCGGGATGATCGAGCATCTCCACGCTCGCAAAAAATGCATCGAGGTCCATCAGGCCCACCGCCGGACCCGTCCAGGGCGGCGGCGTGACGCCCGCAGCATCCTCATAACCGTATGTATGTTCGCGTCTTTCCATGTCATGAGTATACCGCGCAGCTCATGTGGGGTGCGTGTATGTGCTTGCAAATCGCGAATTCTTGTCTAAGATATGGATTTGCCCTCGACTACACCGAAGAAGTTGGTCTCACGGACTTCACCTGCCCGCGTCGATGGCGTATTATGTTCAACTGTTTGTTTGTAGTTGCAGCCTAAAGCTGCTTGGTTGGAGGAGTTTCCTTTGGCAGTCAAGATTCGCCTTGCTCGTCACGGCGCTAAGAAGCGTCCGTACTACCGTGTCGTCGTCGCCGATTCCCGCGCCCCGCGTGACGGTCGTATCATCGAGGAGGTTGGCCGCTACAACCCGATGACCGCCCCCAAGACCATCAACCTCGACCTCGAGAAGATTGCTGACTGGCAGTCCAAGGGCGCTCAGCTCACCGACGCCGTCGCCGCTCTGGTCAAGGCCGCTAACGAGGGCGAGAAGACCGAGACCGTCGTCAAGAAGTCCAAGAAGCAGCTCGCCAAAGAGGCCGAGGCCGCTAAGGCTGCCGCTGAGGCCGCTGAGGGCGCCGAGGAGTAAATCGTGCCTGAGGTTGACGCTGCACAGCTCGAGGGTGAGGCAATGCTCTCAGATCGCATCGCCGATCTCGTCGAATATCTCGTTGTTCAGATCGTCGACGACCCGGATTCCGTGAGCCTCGAGGTCATCGATGGTGACGACGCCTCTACGATTGAGGTTTCGGTTGCCGAGGATGACGTCGCTAAGGTCATCGGCCGTCGCGGCCGTACCATCAAGGCCATTCGCACGCTCGCCCGTGCACTGGCCGCTCGCCTCGACACCGCTGTCGAGGTAGAGGTTCTGGGCTAGGACCTTGAGGTCCCAGTACAAAAACATCGCCCGTGTGGTCAAGCCGCACGGAAGGAAGGGGGAGGTCCTCGCGCAGCCGCTGCGGGGGCTTCCTTCTGTATTGGAGCCGGGTATGCGTGTCGCCTTGACGCCGCCGGCGCTCAAGCGCGACCGTTTTTGCACGGTCGTGTCCGTCACCGATACGGGCGATGGCGATCTGGTCTCGTTTGAGGGCATAGATGACTTGACGGCCGCTGAGGGCATCACCGGATGCTATGTGCTGGCCAATCGTGACGACTTTGAGCTCGATTCGCTCGACGCCGCCTATACCGACCTTATGGGTCGCGAGGTGGTCGATGAGCGCTTTGGCTCGCTCGGTACGATTGTCGAGATCATGTCGACGCCCGCCAACGATGTTTGGGTTGTCGAGGGCGATCGGTACGGCGAGGTGCTGATTCCCGTGATCGAGCAGGTTGTGCTCGATCTTCCCGACACTGGAACAATTTCCGTCCACGTTATGGACGGCTTGATCGATATGGACAAGTAGGGAGGACAGCATGCTGATTGAGACCCTTTCGGTCTTTCCCGAGATGTTTGAGCCCGTCATGTCCACGTCGATTTTGGGTCGCGCCCGCAAGGCCGGCCTTTTTGATTTTAAGGCGTATAACCTGCGCGACTGGACGCACGACCGCCATCGCACCGTCGATGACGAGCCGTATGGCGGCGGGCAGGGCATGCTCATGAAGGTCGAGCCCATTGCCGAGGCAATCGAGGCTATCAGCTCCGAGGGTACCAAGCCCACCGTGGTGTTCTTCACCCCCTGCGGCGAGCCCTTTACGCAGCATGTTGCTGAGCGCCTGCTCAAAAGCGAGCGCCTGCTGTTTGTGTGCAGCCGTTACGAGGGCGTCGACGAGCGCGCATATGCGTATGCCGATGAGCGTCTGTCGATCGGCGACTATGTGCTTACGGGCGGCGAGCTTCCCGCCATGGTCGTGGCCGATGCCGTCGTACGCCTGATTCCCGGCGCCCTTGGTGACGAGATGAGTAACGTCGATGAGTCGTTCTCGACCGCCGAGGACGGTGGCCTGCTCGAGTACGCGCAGTACACCCGTCCCGCTGAGTTCAATGGCGAGGGCGTGCCTCCAGTGCTCGTAAGCGGCGACCATGCCAAGGTCGATGCCTGGCGTCGCAAAAACGCCATCGAGCGTACCTGTCGTTGGCGTCCCGATCTTATCGAGACGGCACGCCTTACGGTAGAGGAGCGCGCGTACGCGCAGGAGATCCTGGACGCTTCGTATTCACAGAGCGAGGAGTGAGAATGGTTCCATCGCAGCATTCCGTGCTAAAGGGTGCGTTTGAGTGGATCGTGGTCGTCGCGATCGCACTGGTCGCCACCTTTTTGATTCGCTCGTTTGTGGTCGAACCCTTTGTGGTGCCTACCGGTTCCATGGAGTCCACGATCGAGATTGGCGACCAGATCCTGGCGCAAAAGGTCAGCCTCGAGCTTGGGCAGCCCGTCAAGCAAGGCGATATCGTGGTGTTCCACAACCCCGATGCCACGTCCGAGCATGACGTGCTGGTAAAGCGCGTTATTGCCACGGCCGGTCAGACGGTCGACCTGCAGGACGGCAAGGTTGTCGTCGACGGCCAGGCGCTCGACGAAGACTATACAACCGGCATGAGCTGGCCGCTTTCGGCCCAAGCCCCCGGCGCTCAGGTGAGCTATCCCTACACCGTCCCTGACGACTGTGTGTGGGTGATGGGCGACAACCGCGAGAACTCTGCCGACTCCCGCTACTTTGGCCCGGTCGACCGCTCCGACTTGATAGCCGTTGCACTTGTGCGCTACTGGCCGCTCAACCGTATCGGCGCTATCGACTAAAAACCGCTATAGTACAGTACCTAACCGTGTAATCGTTTCGACGAGGGGATATTAGAGGCATGAACGCTTCATCGCTTTCCTTCCAAGACATCATCCTGCGCCTCCAGCAGTACTGGGGCGAGCAGGGCTGCGTCATTATGCAGCCCTATGACTCCGAGGTCGGTGCCGGTACCTTCCATACCGCGACCACGCTGCGCTCGCTTGGTCCCGCCGAGTGGCGCACCTGCTATGCGCAGCCCTGCCGCCGTCCCGCCGACGGCCGCTACGGCGAGAACCCCAACCGCATGCAGCACTACTATCAGTTCCAGGTGCTCATCAAGCCTTCGCCGGTCAACGCCCAGGAGCTCTACCTGGGTTCGCTGGCCGCCATTGGCCTGGACCCCAACGACCATGACGTCCGCTTTGTCGAGGACGACTGGGAGAGCCCGACGCTCGGCGCCTGGGGCCTTGGCTGGGAGGTCTGGCTCAACGGCATGGAGGTCACGCAGTTTACGTACTTCCAGCAGGTGGGCGGCATCGAGGTCGATCCCGTGCCCGTCGAGATCACCTATGGCCTGGAGCGTATCGCCATGTACGCCCAGGGCGTCAAATCGGTCTACGACCTGGTGTGGAGCTACCTGCCCGACGGCACGCCCATGACCTACGGCGACGTGTTCCTGGAGAACGAGCGCGAGTTCAGCGCTTACAACTTTGAGGTCGCCAACGTCGAGATGATGCGTCAGAAGTTCGACGACTACGAGGCCGAGTGCCACTCCTGCCTGGAGCGCAAGCTGCCGCTGCCGGCGTACGACTGCGTCATGAAGTGCAGTCATGCCTTCAACCTGCTCGATGCCCGCGGTGCGCTGTCCGCAGTCGAGCGCGCCAACTACATCCTGCGCGTCCGCGCCGTCGCCAAGGCGTGCTGCGAGGCCTATATGGCCGAGGTCGCCGGAATCAACGAGAATGCCGACCAGGAAGGCGAGGTGGCGTAAGCCATGGCAGACGCTAAGGATTTCCTGTTTGAGATCGGTACGGAGGAAATGCCCTCTGCACCGCTGAACAATGCTGTCAAGCAGCTTGGCACCATTATCGCCAAGGGTCTCGACGAGGCCGGTCTGGCCCACGGCGAGGTCCGCGTGATCTCGAGCCCGCGTCGCCTGGCTGCGCTCGTTGCCGACGTCGCCACTGCGACCGATGAGGTTCACGAGGTCAAGCGTGGCCCCGCGGCCAACATCGCCTTCGACGCTGACGGTAACGCCACCAAGGCCGCCCAGGGCTTTGCCCGCAAGTGCGGTGTGGCTGCCGAGGACCTGGTCCGTCGCGAGGACACCGACGGACGCGAGTACGTCTTTGCTGAGAAGAACATTCCTTCCGCCCCGGCCACCCCGATTCTGACGGCCCTGTGCGAGAAGACCATCGCCGGCCTGCAGTGGCCCAACTACCGCAGCCAGCGCTGGGGCCACGAGCACGCCACGTTCGTGCGTCCGGTCCGCTGGATCTGCTGCCTTTTGGGCGAGGACGTCGTGCCCGTGTCGTTTGCCGACGTGACGAGTGGCAACACCACGCGCGGCCATCGCGTCCTGGGCCCCGGTGACCATGTGGTCGCCAGCCCCGCTGTTTACGAGCAGGTGCTCGAGGACGCCGGCGTGCTTTCTGCCGAGCGCCGTCGTGAGGCCATCCTTGCCGGTATCGCCGAGGTCGAGGCCGTCCGTCCTGGCTGCCACGTCGATACGCCCAAGAAGGTCTTCGAGGAGGTCATCAACCTCTGCGAGTGGCCGACGGTGCTCGTCGGTACCTTCGATGAGGAGTTCCTCAAGGTCCCGCACGAGATCATCTGCGAGTCTATGCTCACCAACCAGCGCTACTTCCCGATTTATGACGGTGAGGGTAAGCTGACGCGTGAGTTCGTGGTCGTCTCCAACAGCAAGCCCGAGAATGCCGAGCGCGTGATTGACGGCAACGAGCGCGTCGTGCGCGCCCGTCTGGACGACGCCAAGTTCTTCTACGAGGAGGATCTGAAGATCTCCCTCGACGAGTTCCGTGAGCGCCTGGCCAAGGTCGCCTTCCAGGAGAAGCTCGGCAGCGTGCTTGCCAAGTCCGAGCGTATTGAGCAGCTCGCGCTCGCTATTGCCCGCGAGGCTCACCTGGGTGCCCATCTGGCCGCTGATGCCGGCCGCGCCGCACATCTGTGCAAGGCCGACCTGGTGTCCAACGCCGTCGTCGAGTTCACGAGCCAGCAGGGCGTGATGGGCGGTTATTATGCCTCCGCGATGGGGGAGAACGACGAGGTCGCCCACGCCATTCGCGATCACTATCGTCCCCGCTTTGCCGGCGACGAGCTGCCCGAGGGCACCGCTGGCTGCATCGTGGCCTGCGCCGACAAACTCGATACCATTGCCGGTATTTTTTCCATCGGCGAGCCCCCGACCGGCTCTTCCGACCCGTACGCGCTGCGTCGCGCCGCCATCGGCATCATCAACATCCTGCGCGACCGTCTGCCGATCGATCCCACGTCGCTGATCGACTTTGCCCTTGAGCTCTATAGCGAGCAGGGCATTGAGTTTGACGCCGCCGAGGTTGCCCAGCAGGTTCGCGACTTCTTCCACGGCCGTCTGGTGAGCATGGCCCGTGACGAGAAGATCCCGGCCGATACCGTCGCCGCCGTATCCGCGGTGCACATCATTGCCCCGTCGGTCTTCTTCGCCCGCTGCGCCGCCCTCGACGAGGCCCGCAAGAACGACGCCGAGACCTTCGACAACCTGGCGACTGCCTACGCCCGAGCCGCGCATATCTCCAAGCCCGAGCTGGGTGTGGAGTACGACCGCAGCCTGATGGGCGAGGTCGAGCTTGCACTTGCCGACGCCTCCGAGTTCGCTCAGACCGCTGTCGATGCCGCCCTTGCTGCCGAGGATTACCCTGCCGCGTTTGCCGCTCTGGCCGCCCTGCGTGCCCCCATCGACCGTTTCTTTGACGAGGTTATGGTCATGGACAAGGACGAACAGCTTCGCGATAATCGCCTTAAGCTGCTCAACCGCTTCGAGGCCGTTTTCTCCGGCATCGCCAACATTGGTGAGCTTGCCCGCAAAAAGTAAGCTAGCCTGCGCATAAGCGTAAAAGGAGCCCCGCATGGATTGCCCGGTCACCGCTCGTCCCACCGTTATCGTTATCTCCGACTCGCTCGGTGATACCGCTTGTGAAGTGGTGCTTGCGGCGTCCGGGCAATTTGATGAAGGGGCTTTTCGTGTTTTACGTCTGCCTAAGGTGACCTCGGTGGAGCAGGTCAAGTCGTTTGTGGGCCCGCGAGTCGATGCCGACCATCGCGATATCGCCGTGTTCCATACCATCGTCGACCCGGGGCTTCGTGCTCGCGTGCTCGACTACTTGGGCATGCTGCATATTCGCTCGGTTGACCTGATCGGGCCGTCGCTCGCGGTGCTGTCGTCCCTCATCGGTATGCCGCCCAAGGGCGTTGCGGGCGTGATTCACAAGACCGACGATCGCTATTTCCACCGTATCGAGGCCATGGAGTACTTTGTCGAGCACGATGACGGACGTGGCTGCGATGATCTGTCGGGTGCCGATATTGTGCTGCTGGGCGTGTCACGCACATCCAAGACGCCGCTGTCGATGTATTTGGCCTATCAGGGCTATAAGGTCGCCAATGTTCCGCTGGCGCACGGTATGGAGCCGCCCAAGTCGATTTACGAGGTCGATCCGATGCGTCTTTTCGGTCTGATTTCGACCGTCGATGTGATTTCCGAGATTCGCGATAGCCGCCTGGGCGACGACTATGCCCGTGCCGTTGCGGGCTCCTATGCCGAGCCTGAGAGTGTACGCAGTGAGCTCGAGGAGGCTCGCGCCCTCATGAAACGTCTGGGTTGCTTTGTGGTTCGCACCGACGGCAAGGCGATCGAGGAAAGCGCCTCCGAGATCATCGCTCACCTCGAAGAGATTCAAGAGGCAAGAGCCCACCGTGCCGCCCTCCGCGCTCAACAAAAGTAGTTAATTTGGGACGGGGCTTTTTTAGCTACCCTGGCTGAGGTTACGAGCTCTTTGGCCGATTGCCTGCGGGGGCAGCTAAAAAAGCCCCATCCCAAATTAGCTACTTATGGTAAACCGATTTAGCAGTATTTCTTACATCTGACCTGCGAGTTCCTTTGTTGGTATCTTCATAAGGTAACCACCTTTACCTACCGTTTACCGCAGGTTTTAGCGCGTTTACCAAACCGCGCATCCTCTGCTCAAGCCCGTTCAAATCCCGCCGTATAGTTCCCTCACGGCCCGCATCCGGCGGGTCGATTCGTTACCACGGTCGTGCGCGAGAGCGCATGGAAGGGGAAGTATCGTGAGCGATTGCAAGAGGGTTTACCGTTTTGGAACCGATGCCCAGGGCACTTGTGTCACCGAGGGCGACAAGTCCATGAACTTCGTGCTTGGCGGCAAAGGCGCGAACCTTGCCGAGATGAGCCGTATTGGCCTGCCGGTTCCCGGTCGCTTTACCATTACCTGCCAGACCTGCGTTGAGTACTCTGGCGCCGGCAACGTGTGGCCGGAGGGCGCGCTCGGCGAGATCGTTGCCGCCGAGGCCGACCTCGAGGCCCGCTGCGGCAAGAAGCTCGGCGATGCCTCCGATCCGCTGCTCGTGTCGGTTCGCTCGGGCGCTCCGTTTTCCATGCCCGGCATGATGGATACAGTTCTCAACCTGGGCCTCAACGACGATTCCGTCCAGGGCCTTATCGCCCAGACGCAGAACCCGCGCTTTGCCTGGGATAGCTATCGTCGCTTTATCCAGATGTTCTCCAACGTCGTCATGGGTGTCGATGCCGACTTGTTCGAAAACGCCCTGACCCAGGCCCGCCTGGTCGCCGGCGTTCGCGTCGACTCCGAGCTATCGGCCGAGGACCTGCAGGAGCTCGTCGAGACCTTTAAGAGCATTTTCTCTGAGAACGTCGAGGCCGCCCTGTACCCCGAGCTCGAAGTCGCCGACGGCAAGCCCGTCTTCCCACATGATCCGGAGCTCCAGCTGCGCCTTGCCATTCAGGCCGTCTTTGGCAGCTGGATGAACGAGCGTGCCTGCATCTACCGCAAGCAGCACGGCATTTCCGACGACCTTGGCACCGCTGTCAACGTCCAGGCTATGGCCTTTGGCAATAAGGGCGAGACCTCGGCGACCGGCGTCGCCTTTACGCGCAATCCGGCCGACGGCACCAAGGAGTTCTACGGTGACTTTCTGGTCAACGCTCAGGGCGAGGACGTCGTCGCCGGCATCCGTAACACCGAGCCCATCGCCGACCTCAAGACCACCCCGGGCCTCGAGTCCGCGGGTGAGGAGCTTGAGCGTGTCTTCCTGACGCTCGAGGATCACTACCGCGACATGTGCGATATCGAGTTCACCATCGAACAGGGTAAGCTCTGGATGCTCCAGACCCGCGTGGGCAAGCGTACCGCAACCGCCGCCCTGCGCATCGCTATCGAGATGGTCGAAGAAGGCCTCATCACCCGTGAGGAGGCCGTGAGCCGCATCGACCCCGCGCAGCTCGACCAGCTCCTGCACCCGCAGTTCGACTCCTCCAAGAAGTACGAGGCGCTCGCATGTGGCCTTAACGCCAGTCCCGGTGCCGCTGTGGGCGAGGTCGTGTTCTCGAGTGACGACGCCGTCGCACGTTCCGCCGAGGGTCACAAGGTCATTCTGGTCCGCTGGGAGACCAACCCCGACGACCTGAAGGGTATGGTCGCCGCCGAGGGTATCTTGACGAGCCACGGTGGTAAGACGAGCCATGCCGCCGTTATCGCCCGTGGCATGGGTACCCCCTGCGTCTGCGGTGTCGAGCGTTTCCATATCGACGCGGCCGAGAAGGTCGTGCGTATCGAGGGCAGCGATCGCGTGCTGCACGAGGGCGACATCATCTCCATCGACGGAACCCAAGGCATTGTCGTTGATGGCGCTGTCGATTTGGTCTCCGCTGAGCTCACCGGCGACCTGGACACCATCCTGTCCTGGGCCGACGAGATCCGCCTGGACGAGACTGACGGCCACGCCAACCACGTGCGCGTCAACGCCGACAACCCCGAGGATGCCGAGCTCGCGCTCGAGTTTGGCGCCGAGGCCATCGGCCTGTGCCGCACCGAGCACATGTTTCTGGGCGATCGCAAGAACATCATCCAGAGCTTTATCCTTTCTGACGATGAGACCGTGAAGCAGCAGGCCCTGGCCGATCTGCTCAAGGTTCAGACCGAGGACTTCTTGGCGATGTTCAAGACCATGTCCGGTCGCGATGTGGTCGTTCGCCTGCTCGATCCGCCGCTGCATGAGTTCCTGGATGATCCTCGCGAGCTTGAGGTCGCCATCACCAAGAAGGAGGCCGCCGGCGCCAGCGAGGAAGAGCTCGCCGCCTTGCGTGCCCGCCTGCGTCGTATCGACGGCATGGTCGAGTCCAACCCGATGCTCGGCCTGCGCGGCGTGCGCCTGTCCGTCGTCTTCGGTGACCTGCCGCTCATGCAGGTTCGTGCCGTGGCAACGGCTGCCGCCCGCCTTATCAAGGAAGGCGTCGACCCGCGTCCCGAGATTATGGTCCCGCTCGTTTCCATTACGGCCGAGCACGTTCAGACTCGCGAGGTCATCGAGCGCGTGATTGCCGAAGTTTCCTCCGAGGAAGGTGTCGAGCTCAACATTCCCGTGGGCACTATGCTCGAGCTGCCGCGCGCTTGCATGGTCGCCGACGAGATCGCGCAGTACGCCGACTTCTTCTGTTTTGGCACCAACGACCTCACGCAGACGACTTTTGGTTTCTCGCGTGACGACGCCGAGGCCAAGTTCATCCCGCTGTACATGCATAAGAAGATCTTGAAGGACAACCCCTTCGAGACCATCGACTCGGCAGTACTCGAGCTGGTGCGCATGGCCGTCGAGAAGGGCCGCGCTACCAACCCCGGCATGCACTTTGGCGTGTGCGGTGAGCACGGCGGCGACCCTAAGTCCATCAAGGGCCTGTTCAACGTTGCCGATGTGGATTATGTGTCCTGCTCGCCTTACCGCGTGCCCCTGGCGCGCCTGGCTGCCGCTCAGGCCAAGCTCGAGGCCAAGCGTTCCGCTTAACTGACTCGCGTTCCATTTGCGCCTTTTATGCCCCCCTTCGCGCCGTCGCGCCCCCTGTGGACGCGGCGGCGTTTTACGTTGGTCCAATACATTGGCAATTGACGGGAGGACTGCGATGAAAAACCTCACCAGGTATTTGCAACGAGCGCGTCGGGGAGCGCAGATGACCCTGTGCTGGGTGGTCGTTGCGGTCACGGCGCTTTGCGGGATGCCGACAGCCGGTTTTGCCCTTCAGGATGAATCACGCGACGAGCTCTATGGCGACGTGGTCAACCCGCTCACCATTACGGTTAACGATCGCGACTGCACGTTTGTAGATATCGATGACGGCAAGCTCGAGGGCCGTACCTCGATGTACGACAACGTCTCGTTCTACACAGCCGCCGTCAAAAAGGTGCTGCCCAACTGGGCATCGCTTGCCTATAACATCCTTGGCTATGGCGGAGGCGACGACTCCAAGGACTTTTTGTACTGGGACCACGCCGGCAAGGGCTTTGAGAAGGACTTCGGTAAGGGTCACTACATCTATCTGTATGATGCGCTTTCGGGCGGCAACGGCGAGCATTCCGACGGCGCCGACAAGTCCATTCAAAGTGGCCTGACGTCGGCGAAAGGTCTGAACGCGGTCTATGAGCGCCTGACCGAAGATATCGCCGACTGCATCGGTCACAAGCTGACCGGCGAGGATTTTCGTAAATACGTGCCACTCGACGGCCTGTCGCAAGACACGAGCGAGCAAGACGTGATCTATGCCACCATCGCGTGCGTGGATAAGCTCGGCGGCACCTATCAGTACGATTTCAATGGCTTTGGCATCGCGTTCTATAACTTTAGAGTTCAGCAGCTCAACAGCGTGAACAAGCTTAACTGTGCGCCCGAGGACGCGCCGGGCTATTCCTTTGTCGATTCTAAGACCGAGCAGGAGCTCGTAACCTCGGCACTTAACGTCGGCTATGAGGACGCCTCGCAGAGTATCACGCTCGCCCGCGGTACCGAGGAGACGGTCGGCACGAGCACCTCTGAATCCGCATCGTATTCCAAAGGCGGCTCGTGGGGCGCATCGGTAAGCCTCAAGGAGTCGCTGGGCGTGCCCGGAACGGTGAGCGAGGAGATCGAGACCTTGTTTTCGGCCGAAACCACGATGTCCCAGTTGTGGGAGGCGAGCAAGACCGAGGAAAAGTCGATCACCACGACGGACAATCAATCGGTCACCGTCAATATGACGATCCCGGCGCACACGCAGGTCAATAGCAAGCAGACGAGTTCTACCACAACGCTTTCCGAGGACTATGACCAGCCGGTGGGCGTGACGTTCGACGTGATTATCTTTAACATGAACGGCGAGTGCTACGACGACAACGCCGCCGGAAACGTCACGAGCTGGTCGTATCGCACCAACAACCACATGGTGCGCGCCATCGATTGGAATTCGGTCCTGGCCGATCGCGAGGTGCCTTCGCGCAACGGTGGCGCCCCGCGCACGTGCAACGTGCTCAACGACATGGCCGCGACCTATCCCATGTCCATTACGGGTTCCAATCTGTCGTTTGAGTCGGTGACGGTCGATACGCAGTTGGGCACGCCGCAGCCTATTAAGCCCATCTCCAAGATTCTCGTGTCGCTGCAGACCGATAAGACCCGAAGGCTTACGGTTGGAGACGAAGACCCCATCTCTTCCTATCGCGTGCGTGCAAGGGACGAGGACGATGTTGACTACTACGGCTTTGTGAAGTCGTCGGGCGACTGGCGCGTGGTCGATAAAAAGGGCAAGGAATGTAAGTCCGACGTCATCGAGATCCAGACCGACCCTGTCACCCATGAGCAAGTCGTGGTGGGCAAAAAGGCCGGCACCGCCTACGTAAAGTACTTTATCCCCGAGGACACCTATGTGGACGTGAACGGGCATGTCTCGACCAATGACGAGATCGACGCCGCGGCCTACAAATACAAGGTAAGTGACGTGGCGCCCGAGCCGTTTAACGGCAGCATCAAACTCGAGGGCTCGGCACAGACCGTCGTCGGCGTCGAAGAAAATCTCAACGGCATCGAAGGCCTAACGGCTACGGTCTATGACACGACGGGTAAGGAAGTCGATAGAGTCTGCAGCTGGGAGGCCCAGGAGCTCGAGAGCAAGGGTATTTCGGTCGCGACAGACGGCACGATGACCATCTCGCAACCGGGCACCTTCCATGTTCGCGCCTTTATTGACGGCGTGTATTCCGATTGGGCCGAGGTCATCGCCGCACCCGCACCGGTCGACCCGATGACGACCGTGGTCGAGACGCCGGTGAGCGTTGCGTCCGTTTCTTCGGGGGATTCTTCGGCAACGACGGATAGCACGGCTCCTGCCCAGGGAGAGCAGGCCGCTTCCGAAGCGAACGCGGCCGAGTCTGCTCCGGCGAGCGACGATGCCACTGCATTGGCTGATGACACCGCGCCTGCTGCCGCGAAGGATGCTTCGTCGATTCCTACGGGCCTCGTTACCGTTTTGACCGATATCTGCCGCTACGGCATCGATCACGGCCTCATCAGCACATCAAGCAAGGAAGAGATGACCAAGCAGGACTTCGACATCTTAGGCATCCTGTACCTGATGGCGGACAGCCAGGACCTGGTGCCCCAAGACGCCGAGGACGCGATGAACGAATGGGTCCATGGCAACTATAATGACGAAGAGCTCGCCACCTGGAAGCAGCATGCACTTTCGGTGCTGCTCGAATACGGCTATATCGCGCCTGGAACGACCGTGACGACGCCGACGACTGATGCTGCGGACGGCGCATAAGTGCAGAAAGAGTGCGTGTTTTTGTCTTTTTGCGCACGGGCAAAATAGTTCTTGCAGCCAAGGTCGTGGCGTGTATACTCGAATACGTTTGTTCAACTACGTGCCGGCCAAGGTGGTACGGCACCTCTAGAAGAGTAAGGAATTGCACATGGATTACATCCGCGCAATTGAGCGTCAGCAGATCCGCGAGGACATCCCGCAGGTCCGCGTTGCCGACAACGTCAAGGTTCACTACCGCATTAAGGAAGGCGACCGCGAGCGCATCCAGGTTTTCCAGGGTGACGTCATCCGCATGGCCGGCGCCGGTGCCCGTGAGACCTTCACCGTCCGCAAGATTTCCTTCGGTGTCGGTGTTGAGCGTACCTTCCCGCTTCACAGCCCCAAGATCGCCAAGCTCGAGGTCGTCCGTCATGGTCGCGTCCGTCGCGCCAAGCTGTACTACCTCCGCGACAAGGTGGGCAAGGCTGCTCGCATCCCCGAGAAGCGCTAAGAAGATCGCAGCGTCTGTCCACCCGTTTGGACAAAAGGGTCACCTTCGGGTGGCCCTTCTTTTTATCTGATTTGCATGCAAGGAGGCCCCGATATGGCCAACATGACGAGCTCGGTTTCGGCATCGCAGGTTGCCGGCGAGCTGGCGAGCGCCACGTTTGAGGAGATCCCCGCCCTCGTGGAGCATTATCGCGAGGATCCGCGCCAGCAAGTGATCAAGGCTTGCGAGCGCGCCCTTAAGCGCCATGCCAAGGAACTTGCCGAGCGCGAGCGCGTCAACGGTATGTACGAGTTGATGCACGAGCTCGGTGGGGATGGCGTGGTCGTGGGTGTCGACGAGGTGGGTCGTGGCTCGGTGGCCGGTCCTTTGACGGTGTGCGCCGTGTGCCTTCCCATGGAGCCGCGCGTCTGGGGCATCAACGATTCCAAAAAGCTCACGCCGGCGCGCCGCGAGCTGCTCTCGGTGAAGATTGCCGAGGTCGCGACGGCGATTGGTTTTTGCCATATCGCGCCTGCGGATATCGATGATATGGGCATGGCCCGCGCCATCCGCGCTGCTGTCGCGGGCGCCGTGGCCGATACGGGGCTCGAGCCCGATTGCGTGCTTATGGACGGTAACCCCTTGGGTGCCGTTCCCAACGAGCGCGACGTGGTGAAGGGCGATTCCAAAATCGCCTGTATCGCCGCGGCGTCCATCATGGCCAAGGTCACACGTGACGAGATGATGGTCGAGTACGACGCCGAGTATCCCGAGTATCACTTGTCCGAGTCGAAGGGCTACGCAAGCCCCGAGCACATTGAGGCGATTCGCAAACATGGACTTTGTCCGCTGCATCGTGTGAGCTTTTGCGGAAACTTTCTGCAGACTGAGCGCCTTTTCTAGGTCAATTGTGGAGACAGGGACCTCTGGCGTTTTATAAACCTGCTGGTAGCGGGCCGTGTGCAACGTGATTGTTGCGTACGGTCCGTTTTTTGTCGGCATTTGGTCAGCTTTTGGTTTGTTTCCGGTACTTACCCGCATGAAAGGTGCCCTCATCATCGGGGCAATGCAGTGTGCGGGAAAGGAGACCCCATGTGTGCCGCAAGCAAAAAGAGCAAGACGCAGCAACTCAAGGAGCGTTGGGAAGACGGCGAGCTCGACTGCGGGGCGATTACGCCCGAGTTTATTAAGGGGCTCAGTCCCCGCGAGCTCGGCATGCTGGGCGAGCTGATCACCATCGATTACTTTAACGAGCGTGGATACACCTTGTTGGAGCAGGGCTATCGTTGCATTGAGGGCGAAGCCGATCTGGTACTGCTCGATGAGCTCGACGATGTCGTGGTGATGGCCGAGGTCAAGACGAGACGCGTCGCCCTGGATTGCGCCACGCGGGTCTTTCCCGAGGAAGCCGTGGACGCCCAAAAGCAGCGTCGGTATCGCCGTATCGCAAGTTGTTATCTCATGGAGCACTATCCGCTCAGGTCGATTCGCTTCGATGCCGTGGGCGTCTCCATCCGTGGCGGGCATATCGCCGAGATCGAGCACCAGTACAATGCGTTCGATTGGCAGGTGTCGTGATGGCGTTTGAGACGTTTGCCGTACACGCGGCCTGTATCCGCGGCGTCGAGGCAATTCCCGTCACCGTCGAGGTTTCGCTTGCCGGTGGCGTTCCGGGCATCCAGATGCTCGGCATTCCGAGTATGGAGGTGATGGAGTCGCGCGGGCGTATCCGGTGCGCCATGCGCTCGGCAGGCTTCGAGATCCCTCGGTCTGGCATTACCGTCAACCTGGCACCCGGCGATATCCGTAAAACTGGCAGCGGTTTTGACCTGCCGATTGCCATCGCGGTTCTGGCGGCCGATGGGCAGATTCCCCGTGACAACCTCGATCGCTGCCTTATCGCAGGCGAGCTTGGTCTGGACGGCACCGTGCTGCCCGTCAAGGGCGAGGTGGCGTTTCAGCTGTTGGCGCGCGATATGGGGCTTTCCTTTATCGCCGGCAGGTCTGATCAGCATGTCCCGCTTGCGGGCGTTGACTGCGGGTTTATCGACCATCTATCTCAGCTTGCCCACGGCATGGGGGATGCTGCACGGCATTATTTGGATTCTGAAGTGCTCGAGGCGACCTTTGATCCCGAGCTCGATTATGCCGACGTGCTGGGTCAGGAGGTCGCCAAACGTGGCATGGCGCTCGCGGCCGCCGGAGAGCTCGGCCTGCTCATGATCGGCTCGCCCGGTTCGGGCAAGACCATGCTTGCGCGGCGTATGACGGGCATTTTGCCCGAGCTTTCTCTCGAGGATCAGCAAGAGGCACTGTGCATCCATTCGGTCTTGGGCGAGAACATCGATGGCCTGCTGGCGGGGCACCGGCCCTTCCGCAGCCCGCATCACGGCATTTCGACCGCGGGACTCATCGGCGGCGGGCGTCCGGTGCATCCGGGCGAAATTAGCCTGGCTCATGGCGGCGTGCTCTTTTTGGACGAGCTCGCCGAGTTTCCCACCGGCGTGCTGCAGACGCTGCGTCAGCCCATCGAGCGCGGTTACGTGAGGATCGTGCGCGTTGACGGGGCCTTTACGTTCCCGTCGCGCTTTCAGCTGCTAGCCGCGAGCAATCCCTGCCCCTGCGGGTTTTTGGGCGATCGCGAAGTGCCGTGTCGCTGTTCTGCGTCGATGGTCGAGCGCTATCGGGGCAAGTTGCGCGGTCCTTTGGCTGATCGAATCGACATGATGATCGACGTGACCCGCCCCGATCCTCAGGTGATCATTGAGGGCGCGGAGGGTATGTCATCGGCCGAGCTGCGCGATTATGTCGTGCGAGGGCGTGCCTTTCGCGCCTGGCGTGAATCCCGTATGGACGATGCGGACTCCGAGGCCGAGGAAGATGAGTCGCGGTCCATTGACGGCGTCGTTTCGACCTTTGGGCTTGATGAGGCCGCCGAGAAATGCGTGCTCGGCCTGTCGAAGCGCACGCATCTCACGGGTCGCGGCATCGTGCGCCTGGTGCGCATCGCACGCACGATCGCCGATGTTGCCGAAAGCGAACGGGTGACGCAGGATCACGTGCTCGAGGCGGCGATGTATCAGGGAAGGAGGGACCAATGATGTCCGAGGGTTCCTTCGAGCTGCATCCAGGTGATGCGTTGTATCCCGAGACCGTTTTGGAGCTTTCTGATGTGCCCCAGACGCTCTATGTGCGCGGCAACGCCGAGGTGCTTTCGACGCCTGCGCTATCCATCATCGGTGCACGCAAGGCATCGCCGTACGGTCTCGCCGTGGCAGAACTTGCGGCCAAGGTGGCGGTTGAGGCGGGAGTGACGGTGGTCTCGGGCGGCGCGGTCGGCTGCGACCAGGCGTCGGGTTGGGCTGCGGTCAACGCCGGGGGCAAGCACGTCGTGGTACTGGGGACCGGTGCTGATGTTGTCTATCCGCGCTCGAGCGCCGGCCTCATCACGCGCACCCTCGATACGGGTGGGGCGGTCGTTTCGATTTCGCCGTGGGGTATGGGACCGCGTAAGTTCGCCTTTCCGCGGCGCAATCGCGTTATCGCCGCCTTGTCGCAGGCACTCTTTGTTTCCGAGGCGGGCATGCCCTCGGGTACGTTCTCCACGGCGGAAGCTGCTATGGACTTGGGTCGAGAGCTCCTTGCAGTGCCGGGCTCCATCCTTTCGCCCGAGTCTCGTGGGACCAACTACCTCATCGCTAACGGAGCTTGTTGCATTATCGACGAGGAATCAATCGAGATGGCCATTTCGCGCATCTACGGTACGCTGCGCTACTCGCGTCCCGATGCACCCGGCATCGCCGATCTGGACCCCACGCAGCAGGCCGTGATGCACGCGCTTATCGCCTCGCCGCTCAAGGTCGACGACATTGCCGCTCTCGTCTCGCTTGATGCTGTCGGCGTGCTCAAGCTCTTGGGCTCGCTCGAGCTCGAGGGCCTTATCGAGCGCATGATGGATGGAAGGTATGCGCCCTCAAAGTTTGCGCTTCACGCCCAGACGCCCTTCGGTCACAATGGAAAGCGTGTCAATTAGAAAGGTGTTTGCAGATGCAGTTCGATCAGGTGACGGTTATCGGTGGCGGTCTGGCGGGTTCGGAATGTGCGGTCCAGCTGGCAGATCGTGGGTTTTCCGTAAGGCTGTGCGAGATGCGCCCCCAGGTGAGCTCTCCGGCCCACCATACCGATCACTTGGCCGAGCTCGTCTGCTCAAATTCGTTTAAGTCAACCCGTCCGGATTCCGCTGCTGGCCTGCTAAAGGCCGAGCTCGAGCGCATGGGTTCGGTGCTGCTCGATTGCGCCCATCGTGCGGCCGTTCCCGCGGGCGGTGCCCTGGCGGTCGACCGCGTCAAGTTTTCCGAGCTTGTCGAGGCCGAGGTTGCCGCCCGACCCAGTATTGAGGTCGTGCACGGCGAGGTCACGCAGATTCCCGAGGGCCACGTGGTCATTGCCGCGGGCCCGCTGTGTTCGCCGGCATTGAGCGAAGAGGTCATGAAGCTCGTCGGTGGCGACGCCTTGGCGTTCTTTGACGCTGCCGCGCCAATCGTCGATGCCTCCACGCTCGATATGGACGTACTGTTCTCGCAGTCGCGCTACGAGGAGCAGGGGAGCGGCGACTATCTCAACGCTCCGCTCAATAAGGAGGAGTACGAGGCCTTTATCGAGGCACTCACCACCGCCGACCGCGTGGTGCTCAAGGACTTTGAGGGTGGCGACCTCTTCCAGGCCTGTCAGCCCGCCGAGGAGGTCGCCCGTACCGGCAAGGATGCTATCCGCTTTGGCGCCATGAAGCCCGTCGGCCTCACCGACCCGCGAACCGGACGTCGTCCCTGGGCGGCGATTCAACTGCGTGCCGAAAACAAGGAAAAGACCGCCTATAACCTGGTAGGCTTCCAGACTAATCTGACCTTTGGCGAGCAAAAGCGTGTCTTCCATATGGTTCCCGGTTTGGAGAATGCCGAGTTCTTCCGCTATGGCGTCATGCACCGCAATACCTTTGTCGATGCGCCGCATGTTCTTGACGGCACCTTTGCCGTGCCTGGCACGGGTGTGCGCCTCGCCGGTCAGATCACCGGCACCGAGGGGTATATGGAAGCGGTGGCGACCGGTCTGCTTGCTGCGCTTAACACCTATGCCGAGGCTATCGGTGCGGCTTCTGTGGAGCTTCCTCGTGTGGGCGCCCTGGGTGCGCTCGTGGGCTATGCGACCGATCCGGCAACCGTGGGCTACCAGCCCATGCATGTCAATTTTGGCCTGGTGCCGCCGCTCGAGGACGGCAAGCGCCGCAGTAAGCGAGACCGCTACCAGGCTTATGCGGATCGCGCCCTCGAGGCCCTCGATGCCTACTTGGCCACGCGTTCCGACTTGTTTGGAGGCGACCGGTCATAGCCTTTGACCTGTACGATACCGTCGACTCGTTTATCGCCTACATCGCACGCGTCGAGGGGCTCTCTCCTAATACTGTGACTGCCTATGGATCGCGGTTGGAGCGCTTTGCTGCCTGGTGCGAGCGTGCGGGCGTCGATGCGCGTATGGCCGATGTGCGTACCGTCCGCGCGTATTTGGCCGAGCTTTCGCGCGGGCAGGTGGCACCCCGCACTCTTGCGGCACATTTGTCGGCTATTCGGTCGCTTTATCGATGGATGGCTGCCGAGGGAATCGTGGAGGGTGACGCGGTCTCGGCGATTTCCTCGCCTAAGCTGCCGCGTGATCTGCCTGGTGTGCTGACGACCCAGCAGGTCGAGTCACTGCTCCAAGCCCCCGACACCGCAACGCCCGCCGGATTGCGTGATGCGGCGATGCTCGAGCTTCTCTATGCATCCGGTGCGCGCATCTCAGAGCTTGCGGCGCTCAATGTGGAATCCATCTCATGGTCTGAGCGCACGCTGCGGCTATGGGGTAAGGGGAGCAAGGAGCGTATCGTTCCTCTGTATCGCCGCGCACTCGAGGCGACGCGCACCTATGTCGAGGAGGGGAGACCGGCGCTGCTTGCGCAGGCAAAGCGTCGCGATGCCACAAACGGTCCCCATCCGCTGTTGATATCTGTGCGCGGCAACCGCATGAGTGCTGCCATGCTCAGGCGACGGTTCCATATGCTGGCGACGCTCGCCGGTATCCCTGCCGACATTGCCCCGCATGCGATGCGCCACACCTTTGCGACCGATCTTCTCGAGGGTGGCGCGGACTTGCGTTCGGTTCAAGAGCTGCTGGGGCATGCGAGCCTGTCCACGACGCAGATCTACACGCATCTCACGCCCGACCGGCTTAAGCGCGCCGTGACCCAAGCCCATCCCCGGGGCGAGTAAGCTGGGCGGTTCGCGTTGCGCTCAGGTGTGTGGTTTTGATTGCGGGTTGGCAGGAAGAGGTAATCCTGCTATCATTCATCGGGTTGCTTCACGGCAACAGGTTTTTATCACGCACGCGCGGCTACTTCATACCGTGGTGCCCGGGCTTTGGTAGCACATGTCCGGGTTGGTTTTGGAGGATGACCCCGCGCGGAGGCAAACCACAGGAGGTTTAACATGGCTACCAAGATTAATATCCGCACCCTGCTCGAGGCCGGCTGCCACTTCGGTCACCAGACCCGTCGCTGGAACCCCAAGATGAAGCCGTTCATCTTCGGTGAGCGCAACGGCATCTACATCCTCGACCTCAAGCAGACCATCCTCGACGCCGACCAGGCCTACACCTTCGTCAAGAACGTCGCCAAGGGTGGCAACGTGCTGTTCGTCGGCACCAAGAAGCAGGCTCAGGAGGCCGTCAAGAACGCCGCTGAGCGCGCCAACATGCCTTACATCAACCAGCGTTGGCTCGGCGGCATGCTGACCAACTTCGTCACCATCCGCTCCCGCATCAACCGCATGGAGGAGCTTGAGGCCATGGTCGAGGACGGCCGCATGGCAGTGCTCCCCAAGAAGGAGCAGGCTGTGCTCGGTAAGGAGCTCACCAAGCTCCAGACCAACCTCGGTGGCGCCCGCGACATGAAGGGTCTGCCCCAGGCTCTCTTCGTTATCGACACCAAGCGCGAGGAGAACGCCATCAAGGAGGCTCAGCGCCTGAACATCCCCGTCGTCGCTCTGATCGACACCAACTCCGATCCCGACGAGGTCGAGTACGGCATCCCCTGCAACGATGACGCTATCTCCGCTGTCACCCTTATGTGCGAGCTCATGGCTGACGCCTGCCTCGCTGGCTCCGGCAAGGAGCAGGTCTCCGAGGCCGAGATGGCCGCTGAGCCCAAGGCCGAGTAAATCAGTCTTAGTTCATTCTTTTTCATCTCTTTGAAAGGAACCACAATGGCCCAGATTACCGCCGCTATGGTCAAGCAGCTCCGCGAGATGACCGACTCCCCGATGATGGAGTGCAAGAAGGCTCTCGTCGAGGCTGACGGCGACATGGACGCCGCCGTCGACGTTCTGCGCAAGAACGGCCTCGCCAAGGCTGCCAAGAAGGCTGGCCGTGAGACCAACGAGGGCGCTGTCGCCGCGTTCGTCTCTGAGGACGGCAAGACCGGCGCTCTGCTCGAGCTCTCCTGCGAGACCGACTTCGTCGGCTCCAACGCCAAGTTTACCGGCTTTGCTTCCAAGGTCGCTGAGGTTGTCGCTACCACCGAGCCTGCTGACGTCGACGCTCTGCTCGAGAAGCCGATGGGCGAGGAGACCGTTTCCTCCGAGCTCACCGAGATGATTCACATCATGGGCGAGAACATGAAGATCTCCCGTTTCGCCGCCCGCAAGGCCGAGAACGGCGCTCTCGCTTCTTACATCCACATGGGTGGTAAGATCGGCGTTCTCGTCGAGTTCGCTTTCGAGAAGGCCGAGACCGCTCAGGCTGAGTCCTTCAAGACCTTTGCTCACGACGTTGCCCTTCAGGTTGCCGCCGTCGCCCCGATCTGCGCCACCCGCGATCAGGTTCCGGCCGAGATCGTCGAGCACGAGAAGCAGATCTACATGGCTCAGGCTGCCGAGTCCGGCAAGCCCGAGGCCATCCAGGAGAAGATGGCTGTTGGTCGTCTGGAGAAGTTCTACAAGCAGTCCGTGCTCACCGAGCAGGAGTTCATCAAGGACAGCTCCCTCACCATCAAGAAGTATGCTGAGCAGGTCTCCAAGGAGCTCGGCGACACCATTACCGTCGTTGCCTTTGACCGTCTGGTCCGTGGCGAGTAAATAAGCTCTTGTAGCTGGTAATGAGCAGGCTGTGGGTTTTACTCACAGCCTGCTTTTTCATGGCTCCCCGTTGAGCCTTTGATATTATGTTGTGAGTCTAATTAAAGGAGGATCGCTTTGTCCGACATCCGATATAAACGCGTGCTTCTGAAGCTCTCCGGCGAAGCGCTGATGGGCGATGGCAACTACGGCATCGACCCCAAGGTTACCGATCATCTTGCCAAGCAGGTCAAGGAGCTGCTCGCCGTTGGTCATGAGGTTGGCGTCGTTGTCGGCGGCGGCAACATTTTCCGCGGCATGGCCGGCGCCGCCGGTGGTATGGACCGCGCCCAGGCCGATTACATGGGCATGCTCGCTACCGTTATGAACGCGCTTGCCCTGCAGGATGCCTTTGAGCACAACGATGTTCCCTGCCGCGTGATGAGCGCTATTCAGATGAACGAGATCTGCGAGCCCTATATTCGCCGTCGCGCCATCAACCACCTGTCCAAGGGCAACGTCGTTATCTTTGCCGCCGGATCGGGTAATCCGTACTTTACGACTGATACCGCCGCGGCCCTCCGCGCCTGCGAGATCGGTGCCGAGATTCTGATTAAAGCCACCAAGGTTGATGGCATCTACGACAAGGATCCCGTCAAGTGCGCCGACGCCGTCCGCTTTGACAAGATTACCTATCACGAGGTGCTCGTTCGCGGCCTGCAGGTTATGGATTCCACGGCTACGGCTCTTTGCCAGGACAACCGTATGCCCATTTTGGTCCTCAACATCGATGGCGAGGACACCGTCAAGCGCGCGCTCGCGGGTGAGCCCGTCGGCACGCTCGTCTATCAGGAGGATTAAGCATGGCAGAGAACATCACCGCCCACATGGACAAGTCACTCGAGTCCCTCAAGCACAACTTCTCCAAGGTCCGCACTGGCCGCGCTAACGCCAACATCCTGTCCGACATCACCGTCGACTACTACGGTGTTCCCACTCCCGTCACGCAGGTTGCTGCCGTTAAGACCCCCGAGGCCCACATGCTGCTTATCGAGCCGTGGGATAAGGCGCTCATCAATGCCATCGTTAAGGCCATCAGTGCCTCCGACCTAGGCATTACCCCCAACTCCGATGGCACCGTCGTTCGTCTGCCGTTCCCGGCTCCCACCGAGGAGCGTCGTCGCGAGCTCGTTAAGGAGTGCCGCGAGTACGCCGAGCAGGCCAAGGTCTCCATCCGCAACATCCGCCGCGACTTTAACAACAAGCTCGAGCGCGACGAGGAGCTCACCGAGGACGATGTCCGTCGCGAGCAGGCCAAGGTCCAGAAGCATACCGATGAGTATGTCGCCAAGGTCGAGGAGCTTCTGAAGGAAAAAGAAGCCGAGGTCATGGAGATCTAAGGTGCAATACGACGAGCATAAACTGGTCGAGTACTTTGCCGACGCCCCTGCGGGCGTCGGTTTTTCCGACCTTGACCTCAATAACATTCCGCACCATATTTCGTGCATCATGGACGGCAACGGCCGTTGGGCCACGGCGCGCGGTCTTGCCCGCACCGAAGGCCACAAGGCCGGAATCGTCTCGCTGCGCGAGATCATTACCGCCTGCGTGCGCCTGGGCGTCGACGTGCTTTCGGCCTATGCGTTTTCGACCGAAAACTGGAATCGCCCGCAGCACGAAGTCAACGTTTTGATGCACCTGTTTGCCAAAACGTTTATCGATGAGCTACCGCTGCTTAAGCGCGAGAATGTTCGCGTTGTCTTTTTGGGCGATATTTCCGCGCTGCCCAAGAAGACCCGCGACGTCTTTGAGCGCGGCCTTGCCGAGTGCGCCGACCATACCGGTATGACGCTGGCGCTGGCCGTCAACTACGGCGCCCGTGCTGAGATTACCCGCGCTGTCCGCCAGATTGCGCTCGACGCTGCCGCCGGTAAGATCGATCCTGCCGCAATTGATGACGACATGGTGGCTTCGCACCTGTACACCACCGGTCTTCCCGATCCGGAGCTCGTGATTCGCACTTCTGGCGAGTTGCGTCTTTCGAACTACCTGCTGTGGCAGGTCGCCTATTCCGAGTTCTATGTCACCGATACCTATTGGCCCGACTTTGATCGTTGGGGCCTTGTCGACGCCATTTTGGCCTATCAGGGTCGCGACCGAAGGTTTGGTGGACTGAGTAAGACCGAGGAGGCTTAATCGTGTCCGAACGTACCAAGGCATCCGCTCCCAAGGCGCCTACTTCCGCGAGGCCCGCGCGTAAGGCTGCCACTGCGGGAGCGCCTGCGGCGAAGGGCAGCTCCGGTTCGTGGCTGGCGGGCTTTATCACCCGTGCCGCCGCCGGTATCGTCTATGCCGTTGTCTTTATCCTGTGCCTGGTTTTGGGTATTGTGCCCACGGCCATCTTCGTGTCCGTCATGAGTGGTCTGTGCTGCTATGAGTTCTTCCGCATGACGAGGCTCGACGGCAAGGTTGCCAACGAGCGCCTTGGCATCGCTGCCGCCGTGCTCTTTCCGCTCTCGGCACTGGGCGATTCGCTGCTGTTGAACGCCCTGCTGTTCGCTTTGATGCTTGCGGTTGGTATCTGGTATGTCTGGTCTCCGCGCACTCGCATCTCTGACGTTGCCGTGACGCTCATGGGCCCTATCTACACTGGCTTTATGCTGTCGGCTATCGTGCTGCTGCGCGATGCCGTGCCCGGTTTTGCCGGCGCCCTGCTTTCGGTGGGCGTTTGTGCGTCCCTTTGGGTCTCCGACTCGTTTGCCTACATCGTGGGCAGCCGCATCGGTAAGCATAAGATGGTCCCCAAGATCTCTCCCAAAAAGAGCTGGGAAGGCTTTGTCGGCGGCATTTTGGGCTCTGTCTTGATCTGGCTCATCCTGTGGGTGACGCACTTCTACAAGCTGAGCCTGCCCTATGCACTGCTGTGCGGCGTGGTCGTCTCCATCCTGGGCGTTATCGGCGACCTCATCGAGTCGCGCATCAAGCGCGGTGTGGGCGTCAAAGATTCCGGTAATCTCATCCCGGGCCACGGCGGCATGCTCGACCGCAGCGATTCGCTCATCTTTGGCTGCATTACCGCGCAGCTGCTGCTGATGATCGGAGGCGTGCTGTAATGGCGTATCAGACCACCTACGGTCCCGATGGGCGTCTTCGTGTTGCCATTCTGGGCTGTACGGGCTCTATCGGCACTCAGGCGCTCGATGTGTGCCGTCAGCATTCCGATCGCCTGCAGGTGACGGCGCTTTCCGTTAACTCCAGCACCTCCGAGCTCGTTGCCGCTGCCCGTGAGTTCTCGGTTCCGGCGGTCGCCGTGGCGGACGCCTCCCATGGCGCCGACGCTGCGCTCCAGGAACTGCCCGAGGGCACGGAGCTCGGCGTTGGCGCGCAGGCCGTGTGCGAGCTTGCATGCCGGGATGATGTCGACTGCGTGCTCGTGGCCATCGTGGGCGCTGCCGGTCTCGAGGCGAGCCATGCTGCTCTGACCTCGAACAAGCGTCTTGCCCTGGCCAACAAGGAGTCGCTCGTCGTCGGTGGCGATCTGCTTATGCCGTTGGCGCAGCCGGGTCAGCTTATCCCGGTCGACTCCGAGCATTCTGCCATCTACCAGTGCTATCTGGGCGAAAATCCGCGCGAGGCTCACTGCATTTGGCTTACCTGCTCGGGCGGTCCGTTCTTTGGCCGCACGCGTGATGAGCTCGATCGCGTGACGCGCGCCGATGCCCTGGCGCATCCCACGTGGGCTATGGGTGCCAAGATCACGATTGACTCCGCTACCCTCATGAACAAAGGTCTGGAGCGTATCGAGGCCATGCATCTGTTTGGCTGCGATCTCGATTTCATTAACGTGGTCGTGCAGCGCCAGTCTAAGATTCACTCCATGGTCGAGTTTGCCGATGGCTCCGTGATGGCGCATCTCGGAGCCTCCGACATGCGCATTCCCATCCAGTTTGCCTTCTCGTATCCCGAGCGTTGGGATACGCCGGCTCCGCGTATCGATTTCCGTGAGTTGGGGCAGCTTACCTTTGACGCGGCCGATATGGATACCTTCCGCTGCCTTGCGCTGGCCGAACGTGCCGGCAAGACGGGCGGCACCATGCCGTGCGTGCTCAATGCCGCCAACGAGGTCGCCGTCGATGCCTTCCTGCATGATGGCTGCAGCTTTACCGATATCGACCGCATTGTGGAATCCTGCATGGATGCTCACGATGCGCAGGCGGTCGATTCGTTTGAACAGCTTCGCGACATCGATGGCTGGGCGCGTGAAAAGGCAGCGCAAGTGCTCGCCGCAACCCGTTCTTAACCCATAAGGATTGCGTTTTCGTTTTATGGATACTGTTCTGAGCGTTCTCTCATCGGTCTTTTGGGGCCTGCTGATGCTTTCCGTCCTCGTGTTTTTGCACGAGGGCGGCCACTTTTTGGCGGCGCGTGCCTGCGGTGTCCGCGTGACCGAGTTCTTCTTGGGCCTGCCGTGCCGCTTTGATATCCATCACACGTCTCGTCGTATCGGCACCAAGTTTGGCGTGACGCCGTTGCTGCTGGGTGGCTATGCCGCCATTTGCGGCATGGATCCGACCGACGTTTCGTGCGCCGATCGCGTGCTCGCGGCCATCTATCGCCACGGGCGTGTGACGGTGGCCGATCTTGCTGTCGAGCTCGAGCTGTCCGAGGAGGATGTGCTCGAGGCCTGTGCTTTGCTGTTGGGCTGGGGTTCCATCGCTCCCTGGTATGAAGAAGGGGAAAAGCCTTCGCCCAGTTACTATCCCACCAAGTACCAGACCCTGCCGCGTGACGCGGCGGGGTATACCACCTTTGATGGTCGTCGGTTCGATCGCGAGCATGCGACTGCCGAGGGCGATGTATGGGAGCTGCCGTGCGGCGAGGCCGAATTCCTTGCACGCGAGCGCTCGCACACCTATTTGGGCCAGGGCTTTGTCAAGCGTGCTTTTATGCTGCTTGCGGGCATTATCGTCAATATCCTGACGGGCTTTTTGCTCCTTATGAGCATCTATTCCATCGCCGGTGTCACCGTGCCGGTGGATACTAACGTGATCGGCCAGGTTGACGAAGGCTCGATTGCCGCCGCGGCGGGAATCGAGGGCGGCGACGCGATCATTTCGGTCGACGGAGTATCGTGCTCTACCTGGATGGACGTTTACGATGCCATCGGCAAGGCTGCCGGTAAGGACGATATCGCCATTGAGTACGAGCGTGACGGCAAGCAGCATACGACCACGGTTGCACTTAAAGAGGGCGAGCGTCTAGGTGTGTATGCCTCTACGCAGGTGGTCCGTTTGGACCCCATCACGTCGGCTCGCCTGTCGTTCTCCTATGTCGTGCAGACGGCGGAGGGCGTGATGCGTCTGCTCCAGCCGCAGCATACGATGGAGATTCTCGATCAGTCCTCTTCGATCGTGGGTATTAGCGTTATGTCCTCACAGGCTGCTGCTGCCGGCCCTGCCACGTTCCTTTCGTTTGCCGCCCTCATTTCATTCTCTCTTGGCTTTATGAACCTGCTGCCCATCCCACCACTCGATGGCGGCAAGCTGGTCATCGAGATCATTCAAAAGATTGCGGGCTGCGAGCTTCCGCTCAAGGTCCAGACGATTGTGAGCTATGTGGGCATCGCGCTCTTCGCGCTGCTGTTTGTCTATATGCTTCGTTCCGACATCCTTCGATTTATTCTGTAGGGGAGTGTTTGGATTGTCTTTATCCCATCCTTTGCCTCGCGAGCTGACGCGCCCCGTGCATGTGGGCGGCGTGCAGATCGGTGGCGGCGCGCCGGTGGTGGTCCAATCTATGACCTGCACCGATACCGTCGATGCCCAGGCAACGCTTGCGCAAGTGTGCGCGTTGGCGCAGGCTGGCTGCGATATCGTGCGCGTGAGCGTGCCCACCGAGGTCGCGCTTGAGGGTTTCCGCACCATCTGTGCCGAGTCTCCGGTGCCGATTGTCGCCGATATCCACTTTAACCATAAGCTCGCCATTGGTGCCGTTGAGGCCGGTGCTGCCAAGCTGCGCATCAATCCCGGCAATATCGGCGATTGGGCCAAGGTTGACGCGGTAATCGATGCTGCGGGTGCCGCGGGCTGTGCGATTCGTATCGGCGTCAATGCCGGTTCGCTTGAGCAGGATATCGCCGAGCGCGACGACCTCACGCAGCCCGAAAAGCTCGTGATGTCGAGCGAGCGTTTCGTCAAGCATTTTGAAGACCGCGGCTTTACGAACATTGTGCTTTCGGCCAAGGCCCATAGCGTGCAGACGACGCTCGATACCTATCGAGCCCTGTCGCGTGAGATTCCCCACGTTCCGCTTCACCTGGGCGTAACTGAGGCAGGTACCAAGCTGCAGGGCACCATCAAGAGCTCGGTGGGCCTTGGTATCCTGCTGTCTGAGGGTATCGGTGACACCATGCGCGTCTCGCTCACGGCCGATCCGGTTGAGGAGCCGCCGGTCGCCTGGGGAATTTTGCAGTCGTTGGGCCTGCGTCGCCGCGGCCCCGAGATTGTCTCGTGCCCCACGTGCGCCCGCTGTCAGGTTAACCTGATTCCTATCGCCGAGGAAGTAACCGAGCGGCTTAAGAACTATACCGCGCCGCTTTCGATTGCCGTCATGGGATGTGCCGTTAATGGCCCCGGTGAGGCTTCCGATGCCGACCTGGGCGTTGCTTGCGGACGTGGTCAGGCCCTGCTCTTTTCGCATGGCCAGATCATTGGTAAAGTAGCTGAGGATCAAATTGTCGACGCGCTTATGGCCGAGGTCGACAAGCTTATTGAGGAGAAATAAATGACTCGAGCAATGTATATGTCTAAGCTCTATGCGCCGACGCTTAAAGAGGATCCGGCGGACGCTGAGCTCGCCAGCCACCGCCTGCTGCTCCGTGCCGGCATGATCCGCAAGGAGGCCGCCGGTCTGTATTCCTATCTGCCGCTCGCTTGGCGCTCGATTCGTAAGATCGAGAACATCGTGCGCGACGAGATGGACGCCGCCGGCGCCCAGGAGCTCATGATGCCCATTATGGTCGATGCTGAGCTGTGGCGTGAGTCCGGCCGCATCGATGCCTATGGCAAGGAGCTCGTGCGCTTTGACGACCGTCATGGTCGCGAGTTTGTGCTGGGCCCCACGCATGAGGAGACCGTCACGGCCCTGGTGCGCAACGAGCTGCGCTCCTATAAGCAGCTGCCCGTTAACCTGTACCACATTCAGGACAAGTTCCGCGATGAGTTCCGTCCCCGCTTTGGCCTGATGCGCGGTCGCGAGTTCATCATGAAGGACGCCTACAGCTTCTCTGCCACGCAGGAGAGCCTGCAGGAGGAGTATGACAAGATGAAGCAGGCCTACGCCAACATCTGCGAGCGCTGCTACATCAAGGCTCTGCCCGTTGTCGCCGACTCTGGCGAGATCGGCGGCGACACCTCTGTCGAGTACATGGCTCTGGCCGACGCCGGCGAGGCCTCGCTCGTCTACTGCGACGATTGCGGCTTTGCTGCCGATGACGAGGCTGCAAGCACCAAGGTCGTTGTGACCGAGGGCCCCGGCGACGGCACGCTTACCAAGGTCGAGACTCCGGGTATGGGCACCATCGAGGCCGTCGCCAAGTTCTTCGGCTTCCCCGAGAACGGAACGCGCAAGTCGCTGGCGTTGATCGACGCCGAGGGCAAGCCGGTCGTTGCCATTGTCCCGGGCGACCACGAGCTCAATGACTGCAAGGCTGAGCATGTCTTTGGCAAGGGCTATCGCATGATGACCGACGAGGAGCTTCAAGCGAACGGGCTGCACAAGGGCTTTATCGGACCGGTCAACCTGCCCGAGGGCATCCGTCTGGTTTGCGACGAGAGTCTGCGCGAGTCCAAGCAGTGGGCCTGCGGTGCCAACGAGGTCGACTATCACTTTACCGGTGCCTGCCCCGATCGCGACTTTACCGTCGATGAGTGGGCTGACCTGGTTACCGTCGTTGCCGGCGATCCCTGTCCGCACTGCGGCAAGCCGCTCTCTGCTGCCCGCGGCATCGAGGTTTCCCAGGTCTTCCAGCTGGGCACCAAGTACTCCGAGGCCATGGGTGCCACCTTTATGGACGAGGACGGCAAGAAGAAGCCGCTTATCATGGGTTGCTACGGCGTGGGCGTGTCCCGCTCGCTCGCTGCCGTCGTGGAGCAGCACAACGACGAGCACGGTATCGTCTGGCCGGTCTCCGTTGCCCCGTATGAGGTTGCGGTGATTCCGCTCGACCCCAAGAAGGAGGAGTGCGCTACCGTCTGCGAGCAGATCGTTGATGGCCTGTGCGCCGAGGGTATCGAGGTCGTCGTCGACGATCGCGATGAGCGTCCCGGCTTTAAGTTTGCCGACAACGACCTTATGGGCTTCCCGTATCAGGTGGTGCTCGGCAAGCGTGGCCTTAAGAACGGCACCGTCGAGCTCAAGGACCGTGCCACGGGCGAGCGCGAGGACGTGGCGATCGACGAGGTCGTCGCCAAGGTTTCCGAGCTTGTGAAGGCGGCACGCCGTTAATTGGCGATTTCGCTTGTAGTTCGATATACGGGACGGCCTCGCATTTCTCCAGATAGGGGAGATGCGGGGCCGTCCTTTTGTCTTCTCGGCGTGCTCAATCGCTAAAAGAAAAACCCCACAGCCCATGTGAGCTGCGGGGTTTTCTTTGTGCCTCCGATGCGAAATAAATCGCTCAGATATTACTGATAATCGACGACGTCGATCCAGTTCTTCAGGAACTCATCGTTCACGTTGCGCTTACGAGCGAGCTCGGAAGCGGCTACGATGCTCGTCCACTGACGCACGACCTGCATGGGCATGTCGGCGCGGTCGCAGTAGAGCTCCAGGTATGCCTCGGCCTGATCCTTGCTGTTGAGGGCAAAGAGCAGGTAGGTGGTGGCAACGTCGGCAGCAGGGGAGCCCTGGGTGGCGTGTGCCCAGTCGCACACATAGAGCTGGCCGTCGTCGCCGACGATGACGTTGGAGGGGTTGAAATCGCCGTGGCAGACCTTGAACTCCTTGGTCATGCCGTCCAGACGCTCCTGAAGGTTGTAGCGCGTGGTGGCATTGAGCTGATCAAGGCTGTCGATCATGCGGGCGAACTTGTCGCGCTGACGGTTGAGCAGCGGGGAGGTGTAGCCGTGGATCTCGATCTGGAGGTCGACGAACATCTCGAGGTACTCACCAAAGCGCTGGGGCTCGGCAGTCATCTTCTCGGCAAGGGTGGTGCCCGGAACCTTCTCGGTCACGAGCGCCCAGCCGTTGGCGTTCTCGAGCTGGGAAACCTCGAGAGCCTTGGGGCTGCGGATGCCGCACTCATTGATGCGGGCAAGATTCAAAGCCTCGTTGAACACGTCAGAGACGGGCTTGGTCTCGTTAAAGACCTTGACGATCTTGTCGCCCAGGTCGTAAACGACCTTGTTGCCACGGCGGACGAGCTCGGTCTTGGAATCGGGTAGCAGCATGGTTGCATCCTTTCAACGATGCGATAGAAGCGACGGCGGGGGTGTGTGAAACACCCGTGCACCCCCGCCGTTAAAAACCGTGCTAAAACTAGCAGACGGCGTAGTCCTGAGGCTCGCGGCCGTAGTAGGCGTCCAGGTAGAGCTCCTTGATCTCGCTCATGAGCGGGTAGCGCGGGTTAGCGCCGGTGCACTGGTCGTTGAATGCCTGCTCGGTCATCTCGTCGAGGGTGTCGAGGAAGTACTGCTCGTCGACACCGTAGTCGGCGATGGTCTTCTTGACGCCGATGAAGTCCTTGAGCTCCTCGAGCTTCGTGATGAAGTTCTCGAAGACCTCCTTGTCGTCCTTGCCCTGGATGCCGCAGTACTTGGCCATCTCGGCGTAGTTGTGCAGCGCGTTGGGGTAAGGATACTGGGAGAAGGTGCCCATCTTGACGGGGGCTTCGGCGGCGTTGTAGCGCATGACGCGGGTCAGGATGACGGCGTTGGCGAGGCCGTGGGGCAGATGATGGAAGGCGCCGAGCTTGTGGGCCATGGAGTGGTTGAGGCCCAGGAAGGCGTTGGCGAAGGCCATACCGGCCATGCAGGAGGCGTTGTGCATCTCCTCGCGGGCATGCGGGTCCTTGGCGCCGTTCGTGAAGCTGGAGGGCAGGTTCTCAAAGACGAGCTTAGCAGCGCGCTCGGAAAGGCCCTTGGTGTAGTCGGAAGCCATGATGGAGACGTAGGACTCGATGGCGTGGGTCATGACGTCGATGCCGGAGGCAGCGGTCAGGCCGCGCGGGGCGGTCATGCAGTTGTCGGCGTCGACGATAGCCATGTTGGGGAGCAGCGCGTAGTCGGCGAGCGGCCACTTGATGCCGGTCTCCTTGTCGGTGATGATGGCGAACGGCGTGCACTCGGAGCCGGTACCCGAAGAGGTCGGGACGGCGACGAAGTAGGCCTTCTTGCCCATCTCGGGGAAGGTGAAGATACGCTTGCGGATGTCCATGAAGTCCATGGCCATGTCCTCAAACTTGCACTCGGGGTGCTCGTACATCATCCACATGATCTTGCCGGCGTCCATAGCGGAGCCACCGCCGACGGCGATGATCACGTCAGGCTCAAAGAGAGCCATCTGCTTGGCGCCGCGACGTGCGCACTGCAGCGACGGATCGGGCTCGACGTCGTAGAAGCAGTCGTGGGCGATGCCCATCTCGTCGAGCTTGGCCTCGATGGCGCGGGTGTTGCCATTCTTGAAGAGGAACTGGTCGGTGACGATGAAGGCGCGCTTCTTGCCCATGACGTTGCCCAGCTCGTCGAGGGCGACGGGCGTGGAACCCTTCTTGAAGTAGACCTTCTCGGGAGCGCGGAACCACAGCATGTTCTCACGGCGCTCGGCCACAGTCTTAACGTTGATCAAGTGCTTCACCCCAACGTTCTCGGAGACGGAGTTGCCGCCCCAGGAGCCGCAGCCCAGGGTCAGAGACGGCTTCATGCCAAAGTTGTACAGGTCACCGATGCCGCCGTGCGAGGACGGGGTGTTGATGACGATACGGCAGGCCTTCATGACGTGCTCGAACAGGCTGATCTTCTCGGCCTGGGCGGGGTGCACGTACAGAGAGGCGGTGTGGCCCGGGCCACCGGCGAGCACCAGGTGCTCGGCCTTGTCGACGGCCTCCTGGAAGTCCTTGGCGTGGTACATGGCCAGGACCGGGGAGAGCTTCTCGTGGGAGAACTCCTCCTTGGCGGGGTCGGTGGAGGTAACCTCGGCGATCAGGATCTTGGTCTTGGCGGGAACCTCGATGCCGGCGAGCTCGGCGATCTTGGCGGCAGCCATGCCGGGGATGCGGTGGTCGAGAGCGCCGTTCTTGAACATGGCGGCACGCAGTGCCTCCATCTCGGCACCCTGCTTGACGAAGTAGCAGCCGCGCTTCTGGAACTCGGCCTTGACCTGGTCGTAGATGGTGTCGATGACGGTCACGGACTGCTCGGAAGCGCAGATCATGCCGTTGTCGAAGGTCTTGGAGTGGATGATGGAGTTGACGGCGAGCAGCACGTCGGCGGTGTCGTCGATGATGACCGGGGTGTTACCGGCGCCAACGCCCAGGGCGGGCTTGCCCGAGGAGTAAGCGGCCTTGACCATGCCCGGGCCACCGGTGGCGAGGATGATGTCGACGTCGCGCATGACCATGTTGGTCAGCTCGATGGAGGGGACATCGACCCAGCCGATGATGCCCTCGGGTGCGCCGGCCTTGACGGCGGCGTCAAGCACGAGCTTGGCGGCGGCGATGGTGCACTTGGCGGCTGCCGGGTGCGGGGAGATGATGATGCCGTTGCGGGTCTTCAGGCTGATCAGCGTCTTGAAGATCGCGGTGGAGGTGGGGTTGGTCGTTGGGATGACGGCGCCCACGATACCGATGGGCTCGGCGATCTTGGTGATGCCGTAGGCCTCGTCGCGCTCCAGGACACCACAGGTCTTGGTGTTCTTGTAAGCGTTGTAGATGTACTCTGCGGCGTAGTGGTTCTTGATGACCTTGTCCTCAAGAACGCCGCGGCCGGTCTCCTCGATGGCCATCTTCGCCAACGGGATACGAGCCTTGTTGGCGGCCATGGCGGCCTCGTAGAAGATCTTGTCGACCTGCTCCTGCGTGTACGTAGCAAAAAGCGCCTGGGCCTCTCGCATCTGAGCGAGCTTAGCCTCAAGCGCCTCTACGTTGTCCACAATTGCGGGAGTAGTGTTTTCCGGTGACTTTTTCACCATTTGTGTCTCCTTGCGATCGGAGATTTACCCTACGCCTTGCATGATAGCAAGAAATTATTCGGCGAACGGTAAGATTCCCGTAAAAGGCACACTAAAACGCTTCAACCTAATGAAGCGTTTTAACTAAAAACTATCCGCCTACTGCATCACCTCGCTCATTGGGGACAGACTTGCATGAGTATTTCAATGGGAAAACGGGGAGAACGGGGCAACTGTTTGATAATCGCTATTCGCGGGGCGCGGTTGAGTCGGACACGCAGGCGGTGCAGCTGCTCGATTACATCCATCTCAATCCTGTGAAAGGTGCGCTTGACTCGCTCGAGTCGTACTGCTGGTCAAGTTGCAAAGCATATCAGCTGGGCTACGATCCTTTTGATATTTGTGATGCGGCCCCTATGCTCGAAAGCACTCATGTAAGCCTGTCCCCAATGAGTGCAAAAAGGCGCCCTCCGTAGGGGAGGGCGCCTTTGGTAAGTTCTATGTGAACGCGAGGTCTTTGACCCGGAGAGTCCGAGGTACTTGTTGGTAAGACCTTATTTAGGAGCGCGCAACCTTGCCGGACTTGAGGCAGGTGGAGCAAACGTTCATCTTGCGACGGTGACCATCGACGACGACGTAGACGCGCTGGATGTTGGGGCGGAACTTACGGTTGGTGACGCGGTGAGAGTGGCTGATGGAGCGACCGGCAACGGGGTGCTTACCGCAAACTTCGCAAACTTTGGACATAACTGACCCTCCTTGGGCGACAAACGAACATGTCGCGTTAACAAACAAGCCTGAACTATAGCACAGAAGCATGTCTCTGTGCGCAATCTACACAGAGATATTTCTCTTTTGGCGATAGTGCCCACGCTACGGCCCTGGACGTAGATCCGATTTGCGTGCAGCAGAGGGGATTATGCCAGCTCGCAACAAGGTTTTCAAGCGCGTACCACAAATATATATAGGTTTATGGAGCGATTGGCTCCGTTTACGGATTGGCTAGTATTTATGCTCGCAATTGAGCTCGATGTTGGCTACACTATGCCTTGACCATTAAAGGGGTACGAGATACCCACATGGAATTACATAGCTGTCAATGAGCAGTACTTCCTGTGGGTGTCTGGTTCCGCTTTAAGCGGTCGGGCATCTATTTTTTTGACTGTGTCAGCAGTCAAGACATGTGAGGAAGGAGATCGATGGGCACGACTTCCCCCAAGGCGGTCATCATGGACGAGACCGCCGTCAACCGAGCGATGACCCGCATCGCGCACGAGATTCTCGAGCGCAACGAGGGCTGTGAAGACCTCGCTCTGGTCGGCATCGTCACGCGCGGCGACCTTCTGGCAAAGAAGCTCGCCGAGGCGATCAAGGAGATCGAGGGTGTCGACGTTCCGCTCGGCAGCCTGGACATCAGCTTCTATCGCGATGACTATGCGACCAATTTCGCTCCCGCGATCCACGCTACCAACATTCCCTTCAGCGTCGACGGCAAGCGCGTCGTGCTGGTGGACGACATCCTGTACACGGGTCGCACCATCCGCGCCGCTCTGGACGCCGTTATGGACCTGGGCCGTCCGAGCCGAGTCGAGCTGGCAGTTCTCGTTGACCGCGGTCACCGCGAGCTCCCTATCTCGCCGGACTTTGTCGGCAAGAACGTCCCCTCGTCGCACGAGGAGAACGTGCACCTATATATGAAGGAAGTCGACGGCCGTACCGCTGTCGAAATCAACGACGTCGCGCCGGGTTCCCACGTGGGCTCCGCGCCGCTGGGAGGTGAGTAGTACCGTGGCGTTCAATCATAAGCACCTGATCGACATTACCGAGTACTCCGAAGAGGACATCAAGCTCATCCTCGAGACCGCTAAGGCGTTCTCCGAGGTCAACGAGCGTGCCATCAAGAAGGTCCCCACGCTCAAGGGCAAGACCATCGTCAACATGTTCAACGAGCCCTCGACGCGTACCCGCAGCTCCTTCGAGCTCGCCGAGAAGCGTCTTTCGGCCGACAGCCTCAACTTCGGCGGCTCCTCGACCTCCACGGTCAAGGGCGAGAGCCTCGTCGATACCGTCGAGACCCTCAACGCCTACAAGATCGATTGCATCGTCGTGCGCGATAAGCACGCCGGCGCTCCCCACATCGTCACGCAGAATTCGCCCGCGAGTGTTATCTGCGCCGGTGACGGTAAGCACAACCACCCCACGCAGGCCCTGCTCGACCTGTACGCCATCTGGGAGCACAAGGGTGACTTCCACGGTCTGAAGGTCGCCGTCGTCGGCGATATCGCCCACTCCCGCGTTTGCGGCTCGCTGATCCCCGCGCTGAAGATCATGGGCTGTGAGACCTACGCCGTCGCCCCCGGCACGCTGCTGCCGCCGGCGCCCGAGGTCTTGGGCTGCGACCACGTGACGAGCGACCTCGATTCCGTCCTGCCCGAACTGGACGTCGTCTACATGCTGCGCGTGCAGCAGGAGCGACTCGAGGGTGCCCCGTTCCCGACCATTCGCGAGTACCACAAGCTCTTCGGCCTGACCAAGGACCGTGAGAAGCTCATGAAGCCCGACGCGATCATTTGCCACCCGGGCCCCATCAACCGCGGCGTCGAGTTCGACTCCTATATGGCCGACCACCCGCAACGCTCCGTCATCCTGGAGCAGGTCTACGCCGGTATCTGCGTGCGTATGGCTATCCTGTATCTGCTGCTTGGAGGTGCCGATAATGGCCTTGCTTCTTAAGAATGCCCACGTCGTCGACCCGTCCGTCGAGCTTGACGGTGTCGTTGACGTCCTGATCGACGGCGACAAGATCGCCGAGGTCGGCGAGAACCTCGCCGCCGAGGGAGCCGAGGTCCGCGACCTTTCCGGTAAGTACCTCGTCCCCGGCCTGGTGGACATGCACGTCCACCTGCGCGAGCCCGGTTACGAGGTCAAAGAGGACATCGAGAGCGGCACCCGCGCTGCTGCCAAGGGCGGCTTCACCGGCGTGTGCGCCATGCCCAACACCGACCCCGTTACCGATAACGGTACCGTCGTTGAGTTCGTCAAGTCCCGCGCTGCCGAGGTCGGCCACTGCCGCGTCTATCCTTCTGGCGCCATGACCCGCGGTCTTAAGGGCGAGGCTATGTCCGAGATGGGCGATATGGTCGCCCACGGCGCCGTCGCCTTCACCGACGACGGTCGCGGCGTGCAGGGTGCAGGCATGCTCCGTCGCTGCATGGACTACGGCAAGATGTTCGGCAAGGTCTTTATGAGCCATTGCCAGGACGAGGACCTGGTCGGTCATGGCCAGATCAACGAGGGCAAGGTCTCGACCCGTCTGGCCCTCGAGGGCTGGCCGGCGGCAGGCGAGGAGCTGCAGATCGCTCGCGATATCGAGATCGCCAAGCTGACCGGTGCCAAGCTGCACATCCAGCACATCTCCACCGCCCATGGCCTGGAGCTCGTGCGTGCCGGTAAGGCAGCTGGCGTGCAGGTCACCTGCGAGGCCACCCCGCACCACATGTTCCTGACCGAGAACGACCTGGACGAGACCTACAACACCTCGCTCAAGGTCAACCCGCCGCTGCGCACCGACGAGGACGCCGAGGCTATCCGTCAGGGCGTCATCGACGGCACCGTCGACGCCATCGTCACCGACCACGCTCCCCATACTCCGTGGGAGAAGGCCCGCGAGTTCGAGCTTGCGCCCTTTGGCATGATCGGCCTCGAGACCTCGCTGTCGCTTGTGCTCACCGAGCTGGTCAACACGGGCTTGATGAGCATGGGCCGCATGGTCGAGCTCATGGCCATCAAGCCGCGTGAGATCTTGGGTCTGGACCAGGTTCAAGTCAAGGCGGGCTCCGTTGCCGACCTGACCGTGTTCGATCCCGCTGCTACCTGGACGGTCGGCGAGGACGGCTACGAGTCGCGCGCCGAGAACTCCGGTTTTGCCGGCCGCACGCTCACCGGTCGTGCCACCGATGTGTTTGTCGGCGGTAAGCAGACGCTTGCCGACGGCTGCATCTGCTAGCATAGCCTTATCGCTTTTGTGCGCGGCGCCCTTGCGGTGCCGCGCTTTCTGTTCGCCTGAACCATGCAACCGCATGGGGGATTGGAGCGTCTATGCCCACACCTTCCACTGCACGCATGCACGACTTCGAGGTCGTCTCGAACCAGAAGATCGCCGACGGCATCTTTTCGCTCGTTATCTCGGCCCCCAAGCTTGCAAGTGCGCTCAAGCCCGGTCAGTTCGTGAATATCGCCGTGCCGGGCGATGCTTCCTCGCTGCTTCGCGTGCCCCTGAGCTTCTATCGCGCCGACGCCGAGGCCGGCACCGTCGAGCTGTGGTACGCCGTCGTGGGCGATGATACCCGTCGTCTGTCGCAGATGGCCCCTGGCTCCACCTCCAACTTGCTGGGCCCCGGCGGCCGCGGCTGGCTTGTGCCCGAGGGCACCAGGAAGGCGCTGCTCGTCGCCGGCGGCATCGGTGTTCCGCCCGTGCTCTGCCTGGCTGACATGCTTGCCGAGCAGGGTGTGGACGTTGACGTGTGCCTGGGCTTTGGCACCGCGTCCAAGGCCGTGGGCGTCGATGAGTTCCGCGCGCTGGGCGCCACGGTCAACGTGTGCACCGACGACGGCTCGTTGGGCACGCATGGCTTCTGTACCGATCCTGCCGCCAAGCTGCTCGGCGAGGGCGGTTACGACTACGTCGCCAGCTGTGGTCCCGCCGTCATGATGAAGAAGGTCGCTGCCACTGCCGCCGAGGCCGGCGTGTACTGCGAGGTGTCGCTCGAGCGCATGATGAGCTGTGGCTTTGGCGCCTGCAACACCTGCAACGTCGAGACGGTCGACGGTATGAAGGGCGCCTGCATGTGCGGCCCCGTGTTTGATGCTTCCAAGGTGGTGGTCTTCTAGTGGGTACCGTGAACATGGCCGTCGATTTCGGCGGTGTCAAGATGCAGAACCCCATCAACACCGCAGCCGGTACCTTTGGCTACGGTTGGCAGTTCCAGAACTTCTTCGATGTCTCCCAGCTGGGTGCCATCACCACCAAGGGCTGCGCTGCCGAGCCCTGGCCCGGCAATCCCGCACCCCGCATGGCCGAGATTCCCGGTGGCATGATCAATTCCGTGGGCCTTCAGAACCCCGGTGTGGCCGCTTTCGCCCGCGAGTCCGGTCCGTGGCTCGAGCAGCTCTCCAAGGACGGTTGCCAGGTCATCTGCCAGGTTGCCGGTCATTCCGTGGACGAGTTTGTCCGTGCGCTCGAGATGTATGTTGAGCTGTGCCCCTGGGCTGCCGGCTATGAGATCAACGTGAGCTGCCCCAACATTGCCGCCGGCGGTGCCGCCATGGGCTCCACGCCCGAGGGCGCCTCTGCTGTCATGGCCGCGTGCCGCAAGGTGACCGACAAGCCGCTGTTTGTGAAGATGGCCCCGGTCAACGTCGCCGAGATCGCCAAGTCCCTCGAGGCCGCTGGTGCAGACGGCCTTTCGGTCATCAATTCCATCCAGGGTATGGCCATCGACGTCCACACCCGCAAGTCGCGTGTGGCCAAGCCCAAGGGCGGTCTTTCGGGCCCGCTGTGCCATCACATCGCCGTGCGTATGGTCTGGGAGGTTGCCCAAGCCGTCGACATTCCCATCAACGGTGTCGGCGGCGTCATGACCGGTGAGGACGCGGCCGAGTTTATCCTGGCTGGCGCTACCTGCGTATCGGTCGGAATGGCCAACTTCGTCGATCCGTGCGCTTCGCTCAAGATTGCGCGCGAGCTCGAGGCCTGGGCCGAGTCCCAGGGCGTGAAGGACATCAACGAGCTGGTAGGTGCTTTCGAATGCTAGAGACCGATGCCCGCGACCGCGTTATCGTCGCCCTCGACTGCGACCGTGAGCGTGCGCTCGAGCTCGCCCATGAGCTTTCGGGCCATGCCGCCTGGCTCAAGGTGGGCATGACGCTCTATTACGCCGAGGGTCCCGAGATCGTCAAGACCTTTAAGGACCTGGGCTTTAAGGTCTTCCTCGACCTTAAGTTCCATGACATTCCGCATCAGGTGCGCGGTGCCGCTCGTTCGGCCTCACTTGCCGGTGCCGACTTGCTTTCGGTTCACGGCTTGGGTTCGGGTGCTATGCTCGCCGCCTGCCGTGAGGGTGCCGAGGAGGCACGCGAGGATCGAGCTAAGCTCGTCGCCATCACCGTGCTTACGAGCATGAACCAGGATGCGCTGAGCGAGATCGGCGTCGAGTCGCCCGTTGCCGAGGAGGCCGCCCGTCTGGCAAAACTCGCCCAGGCCAACGGTATCGACGGCATCGTGTGCTCGCCGATGGAGGCTCATGACATGCGTGAGCTGCTGGGCCCCGATGCGTTGATTGTGACCCCGGGCGTGCGTCCGGTTGGTGCTGCGCTGGGCGATCAGTCCCGCGTGGCCACGCCTTCCCAGGCTATCGAGCGCGGCGCGAGCCATATCGTGGTGGGCCGCCCCATTACCGGCGCCGACGATCCGGTTGCCGCGTTTGACGCCATCGTTGCCGAGCTGGTCGAAAACGTCGCGTAAAAGATTCCCTCAAGTCACCACTTTTGGGTCTCATTAGCACAAATTAGCCCCTGTGCCTGCGAAAACTTTCCCATCCTTTGTGTGGAATCGCAGGTCTGGGGCTCTTCTTTTAGCGCGATATATTGCACTTTTTGCGGGTATCGTCTAACCTATGGAGCCGCGATTGAGCATTTTGTACGTTTTACGTGCTAAAATGCCAAATATTGAATCAGATATAACCCAACTATTTGGAGGTACGAATGGCACTCCCTCAGCTTACCGATGAGCAGCGCAAGCAGGCTCTTGAGAAGGCTGCCGCCGCACGTCACGCTCGCGCAGAGCTCCGTGAGCAGATCAAGAAGGGCGAGAAGTCCCTCGAGTCCGTGCTCAACTCCGATGACCCCATTGCTTCCCGCATGAAGGTTTCCACCCTCATCGAGTCTCTCCCCGGTTATGGCAAGGCCAAGGCCGCCAAGATCATGGAGGAGCTCGGCATCTCCGCTACCCGTCGCGTCCAGGGCCTTGGCGTCCGTCAGCGCGAGCAGCTCCTCGAGCAGCTGACCAAATAAGTGAGCGCTCAGGATTCAAAGCTCTTTGTGATTTCTGGACCGTCAGGCGCGGGCAAGGGCACGCTCGTCACTCGTGTGCGCGAGCGTCGCTCTAACCTGGGCCTGACGGTTTCGGCTACCACGCGAGCCCCACGCAAAGGCGAGGTCGATGGCGTCAATTACTTTTTCCTGACGCGCGAGGAGTTCGACCGCCGCGTGGCAAACGGTGAGTTTGTTGAGTGGGCCGAGGTCCACGGTAACTGCTATGGCACGTTGGTGAGCGAGGTTCAGTCCAAGCTCGCCTCTGGTTCGTCTCTCATCTTGGAGATCGATGTCCAGGGTGCCCTGCAGGTTAAGGAGCGTTTCCCCGAGGCCGTGCTGATCTTTATCAAGCCGCCCTCGCTCGAGGTGCTCCGCGAGCGTCTGGTCGGTCGCGGTACCGAAACGCCCGAGACGATTGAGCTGCGTATGGCAAACGCCGCCCATGAGCTTGCCCTTGCCGACCGCTACGACGACGTCGTGGTGAATGACGATCTCGACCGCGCGACCGACGAGCTCGTTCGCGTTTTCGATATGCATGAAAGGATCTGAGGTCCGTGTCCGTTGTAAAGCCTTGCATTGACGATCTTCTGGAGAAGACCGATCACAACCGCTTCCTGCTCGCTTCGCTTGCCTCTAAGCGTGCCTGCGACATCAATAGCATGCTGCGCGGCCAGCATAACCGCGTGCTTGCCGTCCAGGATGTCGACGACATCACCATCGCGCTCTCCGGTGCCGATACCATCTCGATGGCTATGGACGAGATCGTCGACGGCGATATCTCCTACGACGAGGCCCGTTACGAGAAGGCGCTCGGCCATAAGGTTGCTGAAGCCTAAATGGCAGCTCGCGTCTGCCTGGTCCACTATCACGAGGTTGGACTGAAGGGCAAGAACCGCGCACATTTTGAGCATATCCTCATGGATAACATTAAGGCGGCTTTGGCCGCCTTTTCCGTGAATGCCGTGTCTCGAATTTCCGGTTATATCCTCGTGACCTTTAACGAGCATCAAGCCGACGAGGCGGCGCGTGTCATCCGCACCGTCCCCGGCGTTGCCCGTGTCTCCCTGGCCTATCACACCAATCGCGACCCGCAGGAGTACTGCGCGGCGGCTGTAAAGGCGCTGCGTGAGTTTGGCCCCTTCGACTCGTTTAAGGTACACGCCAAGCGCTCCAACACCGATTACGAACTCACCTCGATTGATATCAACCGACAGGTTGGTGAGGTGCTGTGCGAGGCGTTCCCCGATAAAAAGGTCCAGATGCACGATCCCGACGCGATGGTGCACGTGCTCGTGGTTCAGGGCAGCGTCTACGTGTACGCGCGCTCCGAGCGTGGTGTGGGCGGTCTGCCGGTGGGGTCTGCCGGTAAGGTCGTGACGCTTCTGTCGTCGGGCATCGATTCTCCGGTGGCGACCTGGATGCTCGCGCGTCGCGGTGCCGTGTGCGTGCCGGTGCATTTTTCCGGTCGTCCGCAGACGCCAGATACCAGCGAATATCTGGTGCAGGACATCATTCGCGCCCTTGAGCCGGGCGTCCAGATCGGCCGTCTGTATGTCGTTCCGTTTGGCGATTGCCAGCGCGAGATTTCGGTGACCTGTCCCAGCAACCTGCGTGTGATCATGTATCGCCGCATTATGTATTCGGTTGCTGAGCGCATCGCGCATATCGAGGGCGCCAAGGCCATTGTGACGGGCGAGTCGCTTGGTCAGGTTGCCTCCCAGACGCTCGAGAACATCATGGCCGTCAACGAGGCCGTGAAGATTCCCGTGTTCCGTCCGCTCATCGGGTCTGACAAGCAGGAGATCATTGCGCGCGCTCAGGAGATTGGCACGTTCGATATTTCGACCGAGGCAGCGCCCGACTGCTGCACGCTGTTTATGCCGCGTCGTCCCGAGACGCACGCCAAACTCGATGCCGTGCACGAGGCCTGGGAGCTGTTCGACCACGAGGAGATGATCGAGCGCCTGCTTAAGCAGACCGAGTACATCGACTTCTCCAGCAACACGTATAAGGCCCCTAAGACCTTAAAACGCAAACATCCGGAGCTTGCTCCGCGTGAGATTTACCAAGATCACGAGTAATTGCCTGCATAGACCGACGATGCGCCTGTATCGTCGGTCTTTTGCTATCTGGGCAAATGATGTCAAGATGTTCATTCGCTGACGTGTGCCTGAATAAATGGACATGTTCCCGCAAGGTTTTGGTCAGCTTTTGGTTTGACCGCTAAAACTGGTGTGGACGTGCGGAAGCTGCGGCGTTCGTTTCCTGACACGATGGTGTTGGGAGGTGTTTGCTATGGCGCAGCGCGAGCAACACGAACGGGTTAAACGGATGGACCGCTTGGCGGGCAAGTTACTCGGTCACAAGGCGGTGGTGGTGGCGATTCTGGTTGTCATTGCCGCCGCGAGTGGCTTAGCGATGGCAAGTTTTAATAGCCGCTCCAGCGGCGTGTCGTTTGAGCGTAGTGATGAGACGATCTCCTCGGATGTGCACGGGGATGGTGATGTGTCTCATGATGATGCCAATGAGTCTTCGGCCAAGAGCTCCTCTGCTGCCGAGGTGTACGTCGATGTAGATGGCGCCGTTGTGAGGCCTGGCGTGTATCGGCTCAAAGATGGAGCACGGGTGTCCCAAGCGATCGATTCCGCCGGAGGGCTTACGGCCGAGGCGGATGTGACCGGGCTTAATCGTGCGTCCAAGATCACAGATGGCCAAAAGATCTATGTTCCGACAGTGGGGGAGCAACAAGCGACTGCGGCGGTCGGCGGGGCCGAAAGCGGTGCTGGCGCGACTCCTAGCGCGGGGTCTTCGTCGGGGCTCGTGAACATCAATACGGCAAGTGCGGCGGAGCTGCAGACGCTTTCGGGCATCGGGCCTTCTATGGCTCAGTCGATTATCGATGAGCGGACAAAGAACGGTGCTTTTGCCTCAGTCGATGACCTGATGCGCGTATCGGGGATTGGTGAGAAGAAGCTCGCCAAAATCAAAGATTGCATTTGCGTATGAGTGCGACCGATCGCGAGCAAGTGATGCCACCACGACCATTGATGCCGTGGACGATGGCGCTTTGTGCCGGCTTGTGTGTGAGCTGTGGCTTGGTACTTAACATGGCGGCCGATTTGCTGTTGGGAGAGCGGGCAGCGTCCGTCGCGTCGCTTATGGCCATTCCCGTTGCGGCTGCGGCCTGCATCGTATTGGCTCGGTCCTGTATGCGCCTTGTGCGGTGGAGACGATGGCTTTATGCCGCGGGCCTTGGCTTCTTGGCGGGGGCGGTCGTGTCCGCGGGTTGGGCGATCGGGGCGCTGCGTGCTTCGAGCGCACTGGATAATCGGGCTGCGAGCAGTCTCGAGTTTGTTGTGCACGGCGACCCGTCCATCAGTGACGGTGCATACTCCTATACCTGCGATGCGTATGCAGGCGAAAAGCGTTTGGGTCAGTTGCGGCTGTCGTGTGATCGCGAGCTCGACGTCGGTTCGCATGTACGTGCTATCGGTCGAATTTCGCTCTTTGAGAACGATGCGTATGGGCGCTCACGCGTGCTTCGAGGCGAGCTGCGAAAAGTGAAGGTCATCCGGTTGGCGTCGGTCGACGAGGGCTCTCCGGGGCCGCTGCTTCGGCTGCGAAATGGGCTGCTTGCGTCCATCGCGCCTGCGACCGACCCGGCGCGTGCGCTCATAGCCGGTGTCGTCTGCGGTCGTTCGGCCGAGCTGCGCTCCCAGCCAGCGGGCGACTGGTTTTCGGTGACGGGAACGGCACATCTTATCGCCGTCTCGGGCAGCCATTTGGCTATCGTGGGGTATGTAATCGAGGGCGTATTGCAAAAGACCCGGTGCTCACGTGGTCTTCAGCGGGCGATATTGGCGATAACGCTTGTGGGCTACGCTGCCTTTACGGGCGCCTCGCCTTCGGCCGTGCGCGCGTGCTGTATGGTCTTTGCGACGCTTGTCGTAAACGGCGCGGGGCGCCGCCGGCATGGCGCATCGGCACTCTTCGTAACCATGTCAATCTTTGTGCTACTACGGCCGACGGTGCTGTTCGAGATGGGCTTTCAGCTTTCATGTGCCAGCGTCTTTGCCATCTTGTGCTTTTGCCCGTACGCCACCTACGCTTTGGGAGAGCTGGGTGTGCCAACGGGTGTTGCCGGCATGCTTTCCGTCACGCTTTCCTCGCAACTGGCGACGCTGCCCATCACCATTCCTGCCTTTGGTACGTTCTCGCTCATTGCTCCGTTGGCGAATGCGGTCATTGGTCCGGTGGTGAGTCTGCTGCTCGCTGTGTCGATCGTGCTGGTTCCCTTTTCGCTTGTGGCGCCGTTGCAAGCTTGGGCACTCGTTGTGCCCATGATTGCCGCCCGGTGCGCACTGTTCTTTGAGCAGCTCTTTGCCGCCGTTCCGGGTGCATCCGTGAGTGTGCCGCCCGATAGCATGTGGATTTACCTGGTGCCGTGTTTGCTGGCGGCTCTGCTGGTCTGGTGGCCGCGTCCCCGTGCACGTCCTATGGCGGTAGGGCTTGCATGCCTGGTGCTCTTGGCTGCGATTCCGTATGTCTACTGGGATCGATTCTCGCCGCCTTCGGTAACGGTACTCGATGTTGGCCAGGCCGATGCTATTCTTATCCGCCAAGGTGGGACCGTGGCGCTCGTCGACTGTGGGCTTGATGAGCGCGTGGTGAGCGCGCTGGTTCGCAATAACGTCCACCATATCGATGCCGTCTTTGTGACGCATTGGGATGAGGATCACTGGGGTGGTCTTCCCGATGTGCTCGATCAGTTTTCGGTTGGAACCATTGTGGTCGCGGCCGATGCGCTTGACGGCGCGCCTGCTGAGGTCCTGAATCGCCCCGGCGTAGCGTATCGGCAGGTTGCTTGCGGAGACACGGTCGATATCGGCGCATTTCGGACACGTGTGATGTGGCCGTTTGACACGGTGGATGGCGAGGGCAATGAGGACTCTCTTGTTTTGCTGCTCTCCTATGCTCAGGAAGGCAAGAGCCTGCGCGTGCTCCTCACTGGTGATTCCGAGCTCGATCAGGAACGCGAGTTTGTACAGGAGGTGGGTGATATCGATGTGCTCAAGCTGGGGCATCACGGCTCAAAAGTTTCCGTCGACACAGACCTGCTGGGCACGCTTAAACCCGAGCTCTCTATCGCGAGCGCGGGCGAGGGTAACCGCTACGGCCATCCGTCGGATGCCTGCATCGATGCCGTTAAGGAAGCGGGCGGCGCTTTCGCTTGCACCATCGAACAAGGAGACATTACCGTCTCGCCGACCGTAACCGGTTTTGCTATGCGATGCCAGCGACCGTGATGCTGCCGTTGGCGCGGGACCAACCCGTGGGCTAAAATGGCACGGTACGAATTCGAGAGTCTGCGAGAGGGGAGCGCAATGTCCGAAACTGGTCTGCTGCCGGCATATCTGATCGTCGGTACCGATGGGGTCAAGCGCGACCACGCCGTCTCGCGTATGAAAGCTCGCTTGGAAAAGTCGGGTATGGTTGAGTTCAACCTCGATGAACGCGATATGACCAAAGATCCCGATATCGAGTCGATCATCGGCTCGCTCAACACCTTTCCCATGGGTAGCGAGTTTCGCCTGGTGATCCTCGACGGCTGCTCCAAGCTTGCCAAGGCGGTCTCGGAGCCGCTCGTCGAGTACGTCGCAAGCCCCAGCCCCACGACGGTTTGCCTTATCATCGCCGACTCACTTGCCAAGAATACGCGCCTGTATAAGGCAATCGCCAAGATCGACAAGAAGGCTATTGTCGATTGCTCGGGTACCAAGCGCTGGGAACTGCCGCGCCGCGTTCAACAGATGGCGACGCAGCACGGTAAGTCTATCTCGACGGCTGCTGCCGAGGAGCTCGTCTCGCGTTCGGGAGAAAACACGCGCATGCTCGATAACGACCTGGCAAAGCTCGCCCAGATGGTCGAGGCGCCCCAGATTGAGCTTGCCGACGTGGAGCGTTGGATCGTGCGTACGGCCGAGGTTCAGCCCTGGGACTTCCTCAACGCCGTCTCGGCTCGCGATATGCGGCGTTCGCTCGAGCTCTTTAAGCTTCTGCCCTCCAAGAGCTACGTGTGGACCTACACGCTGCTATGCGGTCGCATCCGTGAGCTGATCGTCGCCAAGGCACTCGACTCTCGTGGGCAGGGGCGTGAGCTCGCCGCGACGCTCAAGCTTCAGGCCTGGCAGGTCAAGAATCACCTTACCTGGGCGCGTCGTTTTTCGATGACCGAGCTCGTTGCCGCGCTCGAGGGCGCCGTCGATGTTGAACTCGCGCTCAAGGGTTCGGCCGATTCTCAGACCGCGCTTTTGCTCTGGATTACGAACATCTTGAGAAAATCGTGATGATACCTGCCTATTTGACAAATTCGTTCTATCCCTTTGAGGGGGAGCGTGCTATAGTAGGCGCTTGCATGACCTCACCGTGTCTCAGAGGTGTCATACATTTTTTGCAAGGAACTCGAAAGGAACTCCAGAAGTGGCAAACATCAAGTCTCAGAAGAAGCGTATCCGCACCAATGAGGCAGCTCGCATGCGTAACAAGGCTGTCAAGTCCGAGCTCAAGACGCTGACCAAGCACGTCCAGTCCGCCGTCGCCGAGGGCGACGCCGAGAAGGCCCAGGCTGCCCTCAAGACCGTCACCAAGCGTCTCGACATGGCTGCCGCTAAGCATGTCATCCACAAGAACCAGGCTTCCAACCGTAAGTCCGGTCTTGCCAAGCTCGTGAACAGCATCAACGCCTAAGTTGTAAATTTCACACCACACAGATTACGCGCATAAATGGAGCCTGTTTTATGGAACAGGCTCCATTTTTTGTACCGCTCGGGTAAGATAGTCCGCATGAATACTTCAATTGACATTTCCCACATCCGCAACTTCTCGATCGTTGCGCATATCGACCATGGCAAGTCCACGATCAGTGACCGCATCCTCGAGCTCACCCATACCGTCGATGAGCGCGACATGGAGTCGCAGCTGCTTGACACGATGGACATCGAGCGCGAGCGTGGCATCACGATCAAGTCCAATGCCGTCCGCGTGTCCTATGACGCCGACGACGGCGAGACGTATCAGTTCAACCTGATCGATACGCCGGGCCACGTGGACTTCACCTACGAGGTCTCGCGTTCGCTGGCCGCTTGTGAGGGTGCGGTGCTCGTCGTGGACGCCACTCAGGGCGTCGAGGCGCAGACCGTCTCCAACGCGACGCTCGCCATGAACGCCAACTTGGACATTGTTCCGGCCATCAATAAGATCGACCTTCCCTCGGCGCACCCCGACGAGGTTAAGACCGAGATCGAAGACGATCTGGCCATTCCCGCCGACGATGCCGTGTGCGTGTCGGGCAAGACCGGCGAGGGCATCCACGATCTGCTGGAGTCCATCGTCTTTTTGATCTCGCCTCCCAAGGGTGATGCAAATGCCCCTCTTAAGGCACTTATTCTGGATTCGTACTTCGATGAGTACCGCGGCGTCGTCGCCACGGTGCGTGTCTTTGACGGTTCCATCAAAAAGCGCGACACCCTGCGCATGATGCAGGCCAAGGGCGACTTCTTGGTCGACGGCGTGGGCGTCAAGCGCCCTGCCGAGACGCCGGTCGATGCTCTGACCGTCGGCGAGGTCGGCTATGTGGTCACGGGTCTGAAGGACCCCGAGGCCGTGCGCGTGGGCGATACCCTTACGTGGGCTTCGAACCCCTGCCCCGAGCCGCTGCCGGGCTACCGCGAGGCCAAGCCCATGGTCTACACGGGCCTGTTCCCCATCGACAACAAGGACTACGAGAACCTGCGCGACGCGCTCGATAAGCTGCACGTCAACGATCCGTCGTTGGTGTGGGAGCCCGAGACGTCGGTGGCGCTGGGCTTTGGCTTCCGCGTGGGCTTCCTGGGCCTGCTGCACATGGAGGTCGTCAAGGAGCGTCTGGAGCGCGAGTTCAATCTGGACCTGATCGCCACGAGTCCCTCGGTCGACTACCACGTGTACAAGACTGACGGCGAGATGATCGATGTCCGCAGCCCGCAGGATCTACCCGAGGCCACGCGTATCGAGCGTATCGAAGAGCCCTACCTCAAGGCAAAGATCATCTGCCCTCCCGAGTATACGGGCGCCGTCATGCAGCTTGCTATCGAGCACCGCGGCATTACAACCGACATGATCCATCTCACGAGCAAATCGGTCGAGATGCGCTTTGATATGCCGCTCGCCGAGCTCATCTTGGACTTCTTCGATCAGCTCAAGAGCCGCACCAAGGGCTATGCCTCGCTCGACTACGAGTTCAACGAATATCGTCCCTCCGAGCTCGTCAAACTCGATATCCTGCTTTCGGGCGACGAGGTGGACGCGCTGTCGTTTATCGTGCACAAGGATAAGGCCTATGGCCTGGCCCGCGGCCTGTGCGACAAGCTCAAGGAGATCATCCCGCGACAGCTGTTCGAGGTGCCTATCCAAGGCGCCATCGGCAACAAGATCATCGCCCGCTCCACTGTTAAGGCGCGCCGTAAAGACGTGCTGGCCAAGTGTTACGGCGGCGATATCTCGCGAAAGCGCAAGCTGCTCGAGAAGCAGAAAGAGGGCAAGAAGCGCATGAAGGCCATCGGGTCGGTCGAGGTTCCGCAGGAGGCCTTTATGGCGATTCTCAAGGTGGACGAGTAGGTCCATGGCGCTTTCTGAATACAGCAAGCGGCTGCTGGGCGCCTATGCCGAGCAGCCGTTCCTTATGGCTCCCATGGCGGGCGTAACCGACCCCGCCTATCGCATCGTGTGTCGCCGCCGCGGTGCCAACCTTGCCTACAGCGAGATGGTGAGCGTTGCGGGCCTTGCCTATGCCAGCAACAAGACGTGGCGCCTGGTGTTGCCGGCCGACGAGGAGCAGCAGATTTGCGTGCAGCTCTTTGGATCCAAGCCCGATCAGTTTGCGAGTGCCGTCGCTGCCGTCGAGGAACGCGTGGGCGATCGCCTGTCTTTGATTGATATCAACATGGCCTGTCCGGCTCGCAAGGTCGTTACCAAGGGCGAGGGCTCGGCGCTTATGCGCACGCCCGGCCTGGCCGAAAGAATCGTCGAGGCAGCGGTGGGCGCGGCGCATGTTCCCGTGACCGTGAAGATCCGCAAGGGTTTTTATGCCGAGGATCGCAACGCCGCAACGTTTGCCCAGATGCTCGAAGGGGCGGGCGCCTCCGCAGTTGCCGTGCACGGTCGTTGTGCCACGCAGCTCTATACGGGCCAGGCCGATTGGTCTGTCGTCGATGAGGTTGCCGACGCTGTCGAGATTCCCGTGATTGGTTCGGGCGATGTGTTCTCGGCCGAGGACGCTGCCGAGCATCTGAGCGGCTCGGGTGCCAGCGCGGTGTTTATCGCGCGCGGCATCTACGGCAATCCGTGGGTGTTCGGCGATGCTCGAGCCCTTGCACTCGATGGCACGCCGGTTCCTTCTCGCTCCTCGGTCGAGCGTCTGGAGGCTCTGCGTGAGCACCTGACGTTGACGCACGAGCTTCTGCCGCTTATGTCGCGCGCCCGTACGTATGCAAGCTGGTACTTAAAGGGCATGCCCCATGCCGCCGCCTGGCGCGCTCAGGTGGTGCGCTGCTCCACGTACGAGGAATTTATGGCGCTGGTCGATGATATCGAGCGCGACGTTGTGGTCTGCGAGGCCGCGCTTGCCGCCGGCGAGTCGGTGCCCGCCCATCCGCTGGAGGCTTAAGGGTGGCCGTTACCGCGCTGTATGTGCACGTGCCGTTTTGCGCTCAGAAATGTCGCTATTGCGACTTTGACTCGCGTAGCGTGGCGCCGTGCGACCTGGACGCTGCGCTCGATGCCTATTTTGAGCAACTGTATGCGCGGCTCGTTGCTTTTGGCAACGCTGGGGCACTCAGACAGATCCGCACTGTCTACGTAGGCGGCGGCACGCCGTCGCTGGCAGGGGAGCGCCTGGTGAAACTTGCCCGTCGTATCTCCATGTGGTGCAAGCCCGTTGAGTTTACTTGCGAGGCCAATCCTGAGTCGCTGACCGCTGAGCTCGCCACCACGCTTGCCGAGGCGGGTGTCACGCGCATCTCTCTGGGCGTGCAAACCCTCGACAATACCGAGTTGGCCGTCATTGGCCGCATCCATGATGCCGAACGGGCGCTTGAGGCCATCGCGACGGTGAAGGATGTTGGGCTCGATGTGTCGTGCGACCTTATGTGCGGGCTTCCCGGACAGACTATGGCGAGCTGGCAGCACACGCTCGATGGCGTGCTTGAGGCGGCCCCGCACCATGTGTCGGTCTATCCGCTCACGCTCGAGGAGGGCACGCCGCTTTACCGCATGGCGTGCCGTGACGAGTCGCTTGAGCCCGATGAGGATTTCCAGGCCGCATGCATGGACGTTGCGCGCCAGCGGCTGAGTTCGGCCGGCTACCATCCGTATGAGGTGGCGAGCTACGCGCTCGATGGGCATGAATGCGCCCATAATATCGCCTACTGGACTGGTCGGGGGTATCTGGGTTTGGGTCGTTCTGCCGCGGGTATGCTTGATGCCGAGGATTTCGATCGTCTTGCAGGTTTGTTCCCCGGCGTGTCCTCTCGAGGCGATGCGCACCGCGTGCGTTTGGTACAACGCGACGATGCTGCGACGGCGTTTGATGCCGAGTATCTGTCGCGGCGCGAGGCGGCGGCCGAGGACCTGATGCTCGCTTGTCGCATGACGCGCGGTGTTGATTCCGACCTGTTGGTTCGCGCGTCTCGTGTCATCCCTGCCGATGAACTGGCAGCGGCTTGTGATCGCGCTCTTGAGCTTGGGCTTGCCACTTGGGTGCCCGAGCACGGTGATACCCATGCGGGGCCTATCGCCTCTGTCGATGTCATCGCTGCCCGCACCTGTGCCCGCCTGGCGCCGACCCACCTGGGCTGGCTCGATGGAAATGTGCTGTTCGAGCTGTTTTGGGGTCTAGCTTAGGCCGCTCGGGTAGAATTACCGCAATATATACGCTGCTGTGAGCAGGAGGTTGCCGCGCATGGCGACGATGAACGAAAAAGATTACTACGAGATTTTGGGTGTCTCCAAGGACGCCACCTCGCGTGATATTCAAAAGGCTTTCCAGCAAAAGGCCCGTAAGCTCCATCCGGACGTCAATAAAGAGCCGGATGCCGAGGAGAAGTTTAAAGAGGTTTCCGAGGCCTACGCCGTGCTCTCGGACGAGCAGAAGCGTGCGCGTTACGACGCCATGCGGTCGGGCAATCCCTTTGCCGGTGCACCGACGGCTTCGCCCTATGGCGGCGGTTATGCCGGCAGCGCCGGTTACGGCAATCCCTTTGACGGCGGTTTCCCCTTCGGGGGCGCCTGGGGCCAGCCCCGTCGCGGCCAGGCGGCCTACAACCCCGAGAGTGGCGCCAACGTGGTCGTCGATATCAAGCTCGACGCCAAGGAGGCCAAGAGCGGTGCCCACAAGACCGTTCGATACACCCGCTTTGACACCTGCGGACATTGTGGCGGATCGGGCTCCGTTTCGTCAGGGCATGCCCACACCTGTCCGAGCTGCGGTGGTCGCGGCCATATCGATGTCGACCTGTCCTTCCTGTTTGGTGCGGGCACGTTCCAGACGGTTTGTCCTGAGTGCGGCGGTTCCGGCAAGGTCGTTGCCGACCCGTGCCCCGATTGCGGTGGCAGCGGCCGTATCCGTGTGACCTCCGAGCAGACGATTGAGTTTCCCGCCGGCACGCATGATGGCGACGAGGTGCGCATCCCCAACATGGGACACGCCGGCACGAACGGCGCTTCGGGCGGTGACCTGGTCGGTCGCGCGCACGTTGAGGCCGAGCGCCTGGAGGGCAAGGCTCGCACCGGCTTCTACCTCATGGGTATCATCGCACCGTTTTTGGTACTGTCGGCCATCTCGGGCGTGTTCTCCGCCTTTGCCATGATGTGCTTCATTCCGTTTGCCATGGGCTTGCTCATGGTGCTGTCGGACGGCGTGCTTCATCGCAGTCTGCTGTGGTGGAAGCGCGGTGCGATACAGTTTGCCAATGGATTTGCCAACGGTTTTATGTTCGCGCTCGTGTCGGTTTGGTTCGCGAGCTGCTCACAGCGGGCCGTGCTTTCGCCGTACGGAGCTCAATAACATCAAACCCTCTGTTTGCGCCCGGCCCAGCTTGGGTATAGGACGCACTGTGACAATAATGAAAGTTGGAAGGATTCGGTCGTGTCGGAAAATAGGGATTACTACGAGGTACTTGGCGTTGACAAGGATGCCGACGCGCGGACGATTAAGCGCGCGTTTCTAAAGAAAGCCCGTACGGTACACCCGGATGTTTCGGACGACCCCGAGGCCGAGGCTAAGTTCAAAGAGCTCAACGAGGCCTATTCCGTTCTTTCCGACGAGCAGAAGCGTGCCAACTACGACCGTTACGGCACCGCGGACGGCCCTGGCGGCTCTGGCTATGTCGACATCAACGATATCTTTGGTGGCATGGGCATGGACGACCTGTTCTCGTCGTTCTTTGGTGGTGGCGCCGGTGGTGGCGGTCGCAGCCGTCGCGAGCGCCGTCGCGGTCGCGATATGGCCATTTCTCTTTCGGTGACGCTCGAGGAGGCGGCGCTCGGTTGCAAAAAGACGATCAGCTACGACCGTCTTGCCCCTTGCGAGGACTGCAATGGTACCGGCAAGGCCGAGGGCGCGACTGAAAAGCAGTGCAGCCGCTGCCACGGCACGGGCTATGTGACGACGGTCCAGCGTTCTTTCCTGGGCCAGGTTCAGTCCTCTTCGCCCTGTCCCGACTGCCACGGCGAAGGTACGGTCATCGATCATCCCTGCGAGACCTGTGATGGCCAGGGCCGCACGCCTTCTCACGAGAAGATTGACATCGATATTCCCGCCGGTGTTTCGACCGGTCGCCAGCTACGCGTGAGTGGTTTTGGCGAGGCCGGCCTTCGTGGCGAGCCGTCGGGCGACTTGATCGTCAACGTGCGTGTCGCCGACCACGAGCGTTTTAAGCGTAATGGCGATGACCTGTATCTGGTGAGCGATATCTCGATTGCGCAGGCCGCGCTCGGTTGCGAGATTGAGGTCGAGGGCATTATGCCTGACGAGGTCGTCAAGGTGTGCGTCCCCGCCGGCACACAGTACGGTGACACCGTGAGCGTCAACAATTACGGCATGCCGCGTATCGGCGGTGGCGGTTCGCGCGGTCGTCTGGTCGTGCAGCTGCGCGTTGTTGTCCCCACCAATCTCTCCAACAAGCAGCGCGAGCTGCTTCGCGCCTTTGCCGACGAGATGGGCGATGACGTCGCATCCGGTAAGAAGTCGGTGACCGACCGTATCAAGAGTGCCCTCGACGACATCCTCGATTAAGGAGCCCGTGTGCTCGCACCTCATATCTCTGTCGTCAACCTCGGTTGTCGTGTCAACCGGGTTGAGTCCGACCGTATTACTGCCGATCTTATGCGCCTGGGTTTTGCAATGGTGGAGCCTCAGGATGCAGAACTGATTGTTATCAATACCTGTGCCGTGACGGGGGAGGCCGAGGCCAAGACCCGTAAGGCCGTCCGCCATGCGCTGGCCTATCCGGGCGAGCCTTACGTGGTCGTAACCGGCTGCGTCGTCAACTTGCATCCCGAGGAGCTGTTGGAGCTCTCCGATCGCGTGATTGCCGAACCGTCCAAGATTGATGTCGCCGAGCGCGTCTGCGAGGTGCTGAGTGTCGAATCCGATAGCGTGCCCGCCTGCAGCGATGGCGACGTGGTCGATGCGCTCGGTCGTTCGCGGCTGGGCGTGAAGATCCAGGACGGCTGCAACCACCGCTGCACCTATTGCATCGTGTGGAAGGCCCGCGGCCCCGAGCGTTCCGTGCCCGTCGAGTCCGTGCTCGAACAGGTGCGTGAAGCCCAGGAGGCCGGCGTGCCCGAGGTCGTGCTGACCGGCGTGAATCTGGGTGCCTATGACGGCAAGAGCGCGACCGACGAACATGTCGAGATCGATGAGCTGCTCCAGGCCATCATGGAGCGCACCGAGATCGCCCATGTGCGCATCTCCTCGGTGGAGCCCATGGATATTTCCGAGCGCTTGCTCAAGGTGATGGCTCGCTATCCGAAGCGTATCGCGCCGTTTTTGCACCTGCCCGTGCAGTCTGGCTGCACGGCGACGCTGCATCGCATGGGCCGTCCTTATAGTGCTGAGGCCTTCGAGGACACGGTGCGCATGATTCGCGCTAACCTGCCACAGGCTGCACTTTCGTGCGACGTCATCGTCGGTTTTCCTGGCGAGACGGACGAGGAGTTCGAGGAGTCGCTGGCCCTGTGCCGTCGCGTGGGCTTTTCGCGCATGCACGTGTTCCGCTATAGCAAGCGCCCCGGCACCCTCGCCGCCGACATGCCCGACCAGGTACCGCCCGAGGTCATGGCCGAGCGCAGCCGTCGCATGCGCGCGGCGGCTCAGGAGCTCGCGGTTGCCGATGCCCGCCGTCGCGCGGGTACCGTCGAGCGCGCCGTGCTTGAGTACGGTGACAATTTGACGCTCGGTTCGTTCCATCATGCCCGTCTTGATGATACCTGTGGACTCACAGCCCCGTGCCTGCTCGATGTTGCTATCATCGGAGTCGATGATTCCGGCTTGGTCCATGCACGCAGGGAGGTTCATGGAAGCCTCGAAGATTAGACTTACCGTTCCCGAGGGTATCGACCCCTCGCGCGTTTTGGGCGCCGGCGACGGCGTCCTTCGTGCGCTCGAGAACTTGGTGCACGCCCATGTGGTTGCCCGCGGTGACAGCGTTGCCGTGAGCGGTGATCCGGACGAGGTCGAGCTGGTCGCGCGTTTTTTCGAACATGCTTTTCGTGAGGCTGCTGCCGGGCGCACGCTTTCTGCCGATGATGTCTCGCGCTGTCTGGCCGTTCTGCGCGACGGCGAGCATGATGCCTCGTCGCTGCGCGATGACGTGCTGCTATCGTATCGCGGTCGCGTCATCCGCCCCAAGACGCTCGGTCAAAAGCGCTATGTGGATGCTATCCGCTCTTCGACCATCACGTTTGGCCTCGGTCCCGCCGGTACCGGTAAAACCTATCTTGCCATGGCGCTCGCCGTCGCCGCGCTCAAGCGCCATGAGGTAGGCCGCCTGATCCTGACGCGCCCGGTTGTCGAGGCGGGGGAGAACCTGGGCTTTTTGCCCGGCACCCTCGAGGAAAAGATCGACCCGTATATGCGCCCGCTCTATGATGCCCTCTTTGACATGATGGATCGCGAACGCACCGATGAGCTTATGGAGCGTGGCGTGATCGAGATCGCTCCGCTCGCCTACATGCGCGGTCGAACGCTGAGTGATGCCTTTGTGGTGCTCGATGAGGCACAAAACACGACGCCCGAGCAGATGAAGATGTTCCTGACGCGCCTGGGTTTTAATTCCAAGTTCGTGATTACCGGCGACCTGAGCCAGCGTGACCTGGTGGGTCGTCGCGGTGGTCTTGCCGATGTCGAAAGGATTTTGGGTCGCGTCGACGATGTGACGTTTTCACACCTGGAGCGCGCCGATGTGGTGCGCCATGCCCTGGTGGGCCGTATCGTTGAGGCCTATGATGCATACGACGATGCGCGCGAGCAGCGCGCACACGATCGAAAGGAGTCCCGTTGAGTGTATTGATCAGCAACGATGCCGAGCTCGATACGCTGCTCGATGCCCAGGAGGTGGAGCACATCTGCTCAGTTGTGCTTGCCGCCGAGGGTGTTGAGCGTGAGGTCGAGATTTCCCTTTCGTATGTTGATGAGGACGAGATGCACGAGCTCAACCTTGAGTGGCGGGGCATCGATCGCACGACCGACGTGCTCTCGTTTGAATGCGACTCGGCCTTTGACGAGGACATTCCCGCCGACGAGACGCTCGAGCTCGGCGATATTATCCTGGCCCCACAGGTTATTGCCCGTCAGGCCCCCGGCTTTGGCAACAGCCCCGCCGATGAGTGCCGACTGATGCTCGTGCACGGAATGCTGCACCTGCTGGGTTACGACCACATCGAGGACGATGAGGCCGAGGTCATGGAGGCACGCGAGGATGCCATCCTGCGCGACCTGGCGCTTGAGCGCGGCGAGGACCCCAAACTCGTCCACGTCGGCCCCATAACCAATCATGCCCACGACTAGGAGCTGTCTATGATTCCCGGATCGAACAAGGACCATCCGTCCTTTTTAAAGTCGTTCTCATACGCGATGGAGGGCTTCGTCACCGCCGTCAAGACCGAGCGCAATATCAAGGTCATGCTCGTGGCGGGCGTGTGCACCGTCATTGCCGGCTGCATCGTGGGGCTCGATATTGCCGAGTGGGCTACGGTCATCATCTGCTGCGGCCTGGTGATTCACGGCGAGTTGTGCAATACCGCCATGGAGGCGATTGTCGACCTGGCGACCCAGGAGCTGCATCCGCTGGCCAAGCGCGCGAAGGATATCGCCGCTGCCTCTGTATACGTTCTTTCCATTACCGCCGCGATCGTTGGCTTGCTTGTCTTTGCCCACGCGCTCGACTTTATTTAGAAAGGGATTCACATGTCCGACAATATGCAGCCTACCGATGGAGTTTTGGATGACGAGGTCCTGGACGAGGCTGAAGGTGCCGATTCGTTTGACGAGGTCGAGGAGTTCGATCCGTTTGAGGGTATGAGCGATGAGGAACTCGATGCCCTGTGCGACGAGGATGAGAGCCTCGCGGGCTTTGGCGACGTGGAACCCGGTTTCCGCAGCGGCTTCGTGGCCCTGGTCGGTCGCCCCAACGCCGGCAAGTCCACGCTGCTCAACGCCTGTTATGGCAAGAAGGTCGCCATCACCTCTCCGGTGGCCCAGACGACCCGCCGCCGTATGCGCGCCGTGGTCAACCGCCCCGGTTACCAGCTGGTCTTCGTTGACACGCCGGGTATCCACAAGCCCAAGGACGGCCTGGGCTCCGAGCTCAACAAGAGCGCGTTGTTCGAACTGAACGATGTCGATGTCGTCGCGTTTCTGATCGACGCCACCAAACCCATCGGCAGGGGAGACGCCTGGGTTGCCGAGCGCGTCAAGAGTGCCCGTTCCAAAAAGGTCCTGGTGCTCACGAAGGCCGACGAGGCCGATCCCGCCCAGGTTATGGAACAGCTCAAGGCCGCTCACGAGCTTATGGAATACGACGATGAGATCGTGACGTCGTCGGTCAAGAACTTCAACGTCGATGCGTTTATTGAGACCGTTGCTCACTTTTTGCCCGAGGGCCCGCGCTGGTTCCCCGAGGACATGGGCACCGACGCGTCCGACGAGACCCTCGTGGCCGAGTTTGTACGCGAGAAGGTTCTGCGTCGCACCCGCGACGAGATCCCTCACTCCGTGGGCGTCATTTGTGACGCGCTCGAGCAGACTAAGAAGGTCCTGCGCGTGCACGCCACGATTTACGTCGAGCGCGAGGGGCAGAAGGGCATCATCATCGGCAAGGGCGGCGAGATGATCAAGCATATCGGCATCGATGCCCGTCGCGATCTTGAGCGTATCTTTGGCACGCAGGTCTTTTTGGAGCTCGACGTGAAGGTCAAGGCCGGCTGGCGCGATGACGAGGCGCAGATCCGCCGCTTTGGCTATAACGCCGAAGATTAAGCCTCGGCGTTCATGGCAGGCTCTCGCACATATCGCACAAAGGTGCTCGTCCTCGACAAGACCAAGCTCAAGGAAACCGACCTGATCTTGACGATGCTCGACGAACGGGGGCGGCAGGTGCGTGCCGTGGCCAAGGGCGCACGTAAGCCTGGCGGTCGCCTTGCGGCCCGCTGCGAGCTCTTCTGCACCGTTGATATGCTGTTGGCGCATGGTCGCTCGCTCGACGTGGTTTCTCAGGCGGAGCTTATGGAGGCGCCGCTCGGTGCTGCTCCTGACTTCGAGACGACCTGTGCCGCCAGCGCGATTGCCGAGGTTGCGCGCGTGTGCTCGTTTGAGGATGCCGAGGATCCATTTACCTTTGCCATCACACAGCGGGCGCTCACACTTGTCGGCGGTGGGATCGACTCGGCACATATGGACCTGCTCGTGGCGGCCTTTGTCTTTAAACTGCTGTCGCACGTTGGTTACCGCCCCGATTTCTCGGCATGCGTCTCGTGCGGCGATCCCATGCTCTCGCATTTCTCGGCCCAGGCCGGCGGGCTTCTGTGCGGGTCGTGCGCCTCGAGCGTGCCCGGTGCCGAGTTGGTATCGGTCGGCGAGGTCGCATGGCTGCGCGCTCTGATGTCCATGACCTTCGATGCCCTTATGGACGAGCAGATCGATCCGCATACGGCTGCGTTTTTGCTGGGGCTTTCGCATGTTTGGGCCGCCACGCACACCGATCAGCGGCTCCGTGCGATGGAATTCATGTTGGGTCGGTGATGATGCGCAGGCGCGCGCCGCTTGTGGTAACATACCGACCTGTTGGTACCTCGACCTTGGATGTCCGCTCCACCGGCGGCTTCCCAGTCCGAGGCGTATAGAGTCGCCCACGGGCGACGCGAAACGAAAGGTGAAACAATGACTGTTTCCAAAGAGCGCAAGGCGGAGCTTACCGCCCAGTTCGGTAACTCCCCGGTCGATACCGGTAACCCCAAGGTTCAGGTCGCCATCCTGTCCGAGCGCATCAAGGAGCTGACCGAGCACATGAAGTCCCACCAGAAGGACTTCCACACCCGTCGTGGCCTGCTCATGCTCGTCGGTCGCCGTCGTCGTCTTCTCTCCTACATCAAGAAGAACGACATCGTCGAGTACCGTGAGCTCATCAAGGCTCTGGGCATCCGCGACAACATCCAGTAAGGATTTGTACATGCTAAGAGCGTCCTGCGCAGCGGGGCGCTCTTTTTGTGTAAGGGCGTGAACAATCACGCTCTGAAGCGTGGCGGGGGCAGGGGGCCCGCGTCACATGAGAAGCCCGCAGGCAAGGGGCCTGTGGGGTAAAGGAGAACAATGACACTCGTATCCAAGACCTTTGAGCTGTACGGCAAGACCTACACCTTTGAGTCCGGCGAGCTTGCCAAACAGGCCACCGGCGCTTGTCTGGTCAAGCAGGGCGACACCACGATGCTCGACACCGTGGTCGTCTCCAAGGAGCGCAAGAATTACGACTTCTTCCCGCTGACCGTCGACTTCAACGAGAAGATGTACGCCGCCGGCCGTATCCCGGGCGGCTACCTCAAGCGCGAGGGCCGTCCCAGCGAGAAGGCCACGCTCACCGCACGCATGATCGACCGCCCGATTCGCCCGAGCTTCCCGGACGGCTTCCGCAACGAGGTGCACATCGTCGCCACCTCGCTCGTCGCCGACCAGGTCAACCCCTTCGACGTCATCAACGTCATGGGCGCCTCCCTGGCCATGACGCTCGGCGGCGTGCCCTTCGAGGGCCCGCTTGCCTGCGTGCGCATCGGCCGTAACGTGGAGACCGGCGAGTTTATCGTCAACCCCACCTATGAGGAGCGCGAGAACTCCGACCTGGACCTGGAGCTGGGCGGCTCTGCCGACTTCATCTCGATGGTCGAGGCCGGTGCCGAGGAGATCTCCGAGGACGACATGCTCGCCGCTATGAAGTTTGGTCAGGAGGCCCTCGCTGCCTTTTGCCAGGCTCAGGACGAGTTCGTCGCCGAGTGGGAGCAGGTCAACGGCGCTATCGTCAAGAAGGAGTACCCGCTCGACCAGCCCGTTGAGGAGGTCCAGGAGCGCATCTTCGCCCACTACGACGAGATGGCCGCTGCCCTGCGCGACGCCGACAAGCTTTCCCGCATCGGTAAGGTCGAGGCTCTGAAGGAGTCCATCCGCGCCGAGTTCACCGACGAGGAGCAGGCCGCCTGGGAGCGCGAGATCCCCGTGGCGCTCAAGAAACTCGAGAAGAAGGCCATGCGCACCATGGTCGTCGAGACCGGCGAGCGCGTCGACGGTCGTGCCGCCGACGAGATTCGTCCCATCATGGTGAAGGACAACTACCTGCCGCTCGTTCACGGCTCCGGCCTGTTCCAGCGTGGTCAGACCCAGGTGCTCTCCGTCCTGTCGCTCGGTATGCTCAACGAGGGTCAGCGTCTGGATACCATCGAGCCCACCGAGGGCAAGCGCTACATGCACCACTACAACTTCCCGCCGTTCTGCACCGGCGAGACCGGCCGTATGGGCAGCCCCAAGCGCCGCGAGATCGGTCACGGCAACCTGGCCGAGCGCGCTTTACTCCCGGTGCTCCCCGACGAGAACGAGTTCCCCTACGCCATCCGCGTGGTCTCCGAGGTCATGGAGTCCAATGGCTCCTCTTCGATGGCTTCGACCTGCGGCTCCACGCTCGCCCTTATGGACGGCGGCGTGCCCATTAAGCGCCCGGTCTCCGGTATCGCCATGGGCCTGATTCAGGAGGAGGGCAAGACCGTGGTCCTGTCCGACATCCAGGGTCTCGAGGACTTCCTGGGCGACATGGACTTTAAGGTCACTGGCACCACCGAGGGCATCACCGCCCTGCAGATGGACAACAAGGCCACCGGACTCACCTTCGACATCTTGGCCCGCGCCCTGCAGCAGGCCAAGGAGGGTCGCGCCTTCATCCTGCAGAAGATGCTCGATGTGATCCCCGAGCCGCGTCACACCACGCGCAGCACCGCTCCGCGCATCGTCTCCATCCAGGTTCCGACCGATAAGATCCGCGACGTCATCGGTTCCGGCGGCAAGGTTATCCGCGGCATCCAGGACGAGACCGGCGCTTCGGTCGACATCCAGGAGGACGGCACCGTCTTTGTCGGCGGCACCGGCGAGTCCGTCGATCAGGCCGTCGAGCGCATCAAGCTCATCATCAAGGTTCCCGAGCCGGGCGAGGAGTACACCGGTCGCGTGGTCTCCATCCAGCCTTTCGGCGCCTTCGTCAACCTGCTGCCTGGTAAGGACGGCCTGCTGCACATCTCCCGCGTCGCCAAGGGTCGCGTGGAGAAGGTCGAGGACGTCCTCAACGTGGGCGACGAGGTCAAGGTCGTCGTCATCGAGGTCGACGATCGCGGCAAGATCTCGCTCGATCGTCTCGACAAGCCTGAGGCCCCGGCTCGCGCCGAGGGTGCCTCCGAGGGCGACGGCGAGCACTTCCAGCGTCGTGAGCGTCCGCGCCGCGAGCGCTCCGAGCGCAGCGACCGTCCGCGCCGTCCCGGCGACAACGGAGGCCGCAAGCCCCGTCGCCACCACGACGCCGAGTAACAGCAGCACATAAGCAGCGCCGCAAGGGCGACTCCGGACAGGGGTCGCCCTTTTGCTTGTGCCCGGGAGGGCCTCATATGAAGTTTCCTGCTCTACAGTCCTGCGCAAGACGGAAAGCACATTAAGTGCTTTCCT
>ERZ1106915.160-NODE-160-length-109608-cov-14.031921_pt1 | contig 109608 bp, 89 predicted proteins | sample MGYA00403653_ERZ1106915 | MGnify/ENA primary metagenome ERZ1106915 (study PRJEB35170, sample SAMEA104062404) | human gut metagenome | biome: human gut; feature: human-associated habitat; material: faeces | place: Denmark | collected 2012-06-06 ...
AGATCAGCTGGGAAACATCATTCAGACTGCCTGGATACAGTTCGTAAAAAAGAGGGGTCCTGTTCGCAGAATCACAGGCAACTGAGTAATTAAAAATGGGCAACCCTGCGTCTACTTTGGCATTCCCATGTTCCACAAGGTCTATATCACCGGCCTGGCGGTTTTTATTTGTGGAATCATAAGAGAGATAAATCTTCTGCCGTTTATTCTTTGATTTATTCCAGCTGTTTAGGAATCCAACCGACTGTTCTGGCTTTAACCCATGCAGAAAATCGGATACTTTTGAGTCTGTATATATCTTCATATCAGGTGTAAAAAGGGCGTGTTCATATGCATAATCCGGATAGTACTGCCCTGCATTATTCTCTTCAATAATGCTGTAGCAGGCCAGGTCCAGCAAAAAGCCGGTATCTTTTTCATCCATATATTCATCTAAAATTTCTTTTAATTTACAGTCCTGGATGAGTTTATGAAGGACCACATACGTACCGATATTTAAATACGGGCTCCGTTCTGAACGGTCTATTTCTTCCGGGACTTCTGCGTCAGGAAAGTACTTTAAAAAGTTTTCATTCGGCGTCATCCTGGTCGGATCTTTCGGATCCACGCGTCCAATGGATGCCCGTTTTGGATATGTGTACTGCTTAATCGGATCGTAAATACGGTCGTATTCATACTCTATATAAGTGTGTCCGCCACGGTTTTTTCTCACCAGTTTTCCCGGCACAACAGGAATGTCAACTTTATATTTCAGGAACATAGTAATCCCTCCATCCGAAAAAGAAATCTTTTATAATTATAGGGTATAAATACCCTATAATTATTTTGTCATAAAATCCGGTCGATTGCAAGCAAAATCGCGTGCAAAACGCCGGATTTTCAATATTTTTTTATTCATTATTAGCCCTAAAATTTGTTTAGGGGAGATTTTTTCGGAAGTTCACATGATAACCTGCAAGAACAAAAAATATATATTTTTACTGACAACTACCTTGACAATCAGCGCTTTCAATAAACATTTAAGGCAACACTACATAATTCTTGCCTAGCGACTTAAGCCCCGCTCTGACGACTACAGAACGCCAAAGCACTACTTAGAATTATGTGGTATTGCCCTTAAAGCTATTTTTATACCATATCCCAAGTCAGTACCGTGTCCTCACATAAATCTTGATTGACAGTTCTTCCAATTACTATATCAGTAAACCTCGGGGCAATACCTGTGCCAGGCCTTTTTGCCATAATATCTGTTTTTTGGATGATCTCGCCCTTTTTCATATCGCGGGTGAGAACTAAAGAGCGACGAGCCTCTCGCCTAGGTGTAATTTCACACTCCAAAACAGTTTTTTCTGCTGATCCCAAAACTGTATCAATCCATCTAAAATTTGCAATAGCCTTTTTAAAGTCTTCAGGATCTCCAGAATGATAATGATCATTACCCGGCAGTGTTTTGTCCAAAGTGAAATGCTTTTCTATAACTTCTGCACCTAACATATAAGCTGTTGCAAGCGTCATCATGGTATCGTCTGGAGCAACATGATCACTAAATCCAACCCGGACATCAGGAAAATCATTTTTTAATGTTTGAATAACTTTCAGATTCGCATCTGATGGTTTTGTCGGATATGATAACACACAATGGAAAAGGACAATGTCTCTGCATCCGCTATTTTTTAATGTCCGTACAGCTTCGTCTACTTCAGATAAATATGCTGCACCAACAGAAATATAAACTGGCTTACCTTTTGCACCAATATGTTGAATAAAAGGGATGTTAGACAGATCAGAAGAAGAAATCTTATAAAAATCAACCATTTTCTCAAGATAATCTGCGGATGCATAGTCAAAAGGTGTTGAAGTAAAATCCATCCCCTTCGCGTGAGTATACTCACAAAGTTCTCTGTAGTCACTCTCATTAAAACGATCGTGTTTTTGAAACAATGCATGTTGAGTTTTGGTAGGTTCTTTTTTCAAATCCCAGTATGCAGGCGAATTTTTAGATACAATTGTATCTGCTTTATAAGATTGAAATTTGGCACAATCTACTCCCACTTCTGCAGCCTTATCAATATAGAGTTTAGCAGCATCTAAAGGCGTAATGTTAAGTACTTTTGCGGTATCATAAAAATTGACACCCATTTCAGCAATTACGTATGGTTTAGTATTTCTCATTTTCTTTTCCTCCCTTATAATCCATTAATTAAGCTCATAACACGTTTTCTTCCACCACGTAGATCATGACTCAGCAATTTATTTTGAAACTGCTCGCGGCTTTCTTTGCTCAAATTAATATACATTCTTAAATTACTCTCAATAATTTCATCTGCCGGATTAAGACCAATATATGTAAATCCGTTTTCATTACAAACAAATCCATGTTTTTCCTCTCTCTGATTCTGTGCCATTGAAATTGATGGAATCCCTAGCATAGCCAACTCATATCCAGTTCGACCTCTTGAAGTTACTCCAATATCACAACTTGACATCAATTCTGGCATATTAGAAACATCATATAGAACCTCAATATTATCCCATTTATTATAATCCATCAAAGTTTCAACGTTATACTTTGCACGCCCTAAAACAACTACAAATTTGATTTTTTTATAGTCTTCATTTGTAATCATCCTAAGAAGTCGATCTGAGTAATTCTGAGGGTCTGCACCTCCGAAAGAAATAAAAACCTTTTTTACATGTTCTTTCACTTTAATAGGTTCATAGAACATAAAAGTCTTCCCGGAAATATAATACTTTTCCCCTGCCTTAACTTGAGGTAAATCATTCTCATGATATAAAGCATTAAAAACCAAATCAGCCTTTAAAATTCCCTCACCATCATCTTCAAAATTAATTATTTTCGCATCTGGAAGAACTGATTTAAGCCCTATCATATAATCAATAGATGTAGTTAAAATATCATTAATAAAAACTGTATATTTTTCCTGTTTACAACGCTCGAATAAATCAGCAATACCATTTACAGGTATTAACTCATGTGTTGTAATTCCAAAAACCTTTGGATCAGTTTGATTTGTGTCGTAATATATATGCGGCTTTGAATAAAATTCATCGGCTATTTCTAATGCACGGTAAATATGTCCAATTCCTCGTTTATTATTTCCATTTACATATATCGCAACCTTCTGTTTTTCCAGCGTTGCCGCAACACTACGCAAATCTTCAAATGTATCTACGTCTTGTGCTTCATCTTCTGGCACTTCAAAAATATCAACATTTTCTCCAATTCTAGTTTTTGGAGTTACAACAGTCCTTTTAGAAATAACAAAAGCCCCTGTCTCCATATAGCATGGTGGTAAATACTGTCGATTTAATCGCTCTGTATAATTTGGTATCTTCTTTCCATTTTTTTCTCCCCATGACAAATGTGGAGAATTGATTGCAGAAATAACGGTATCCAAATCTTCTTTAATAGCAAATTCTATAGCTTTGTCGAGTGTAGCAACCTGTAAAGTAGGTGATGTTGGTTGCATTGTGATAATATAATCCCAACTTTTATTTTCCGGAATAGCATCTGCAATAACGGCATCAAGAGTAATTGCATCACCACAAAGTTCTGGATTTCGGACTTTACACATTGCTCCCATTTGACCTGCGATAATACGAACAGCATCGGAATCTGTTGTAACAATAACATCTGTAATAAATTTTGAATCAAGAGCATTTTTTATCGCATAATATACCAATGGGTGTCCACCAACAATTCTTATATTTTTATTCGGTATTCCCTTTGAACCAGCTCTTGCAGGAATTACAGCCAAAATATTCATAATAAACTCCTCCTTAGAAAATAGCTTTTCTTTTTATAATTCGATACATTTCAAATAGACCAATCATTATTGCTATAACCCATCGAATTACAGCTAAAGATTCCACAAAATACCACATAACAACAGCAACACCAAAAACAATCAGGTAGGGTGCAAAATAAGAAATACCAAATAGATACTTTTCTTGCATTGAATTTCTTTTTTCTATTCTGATTGCGCAATAGTTGTGAAATATAAATTGCATAGCATAGGATATAGCAGTTGCAACTGCAGCACCCTGAATGCCAATCAGCTTTATTAAAATGTAATTTAATATTATGTTAATAATGGCTGATAAAAACGTTCCAAATGCAATAAGTCTAGTTTTCTTGTTATAGAACTCGTAATTAACAGGAAAACTGTACATAAACATAAAGAAAAATCCAATGGCAAAAATCGGAATCAAACGTGTGCCATTCCAGTATTCCTTAGATGCAAATATGTGAAAAACTTCAGGAGATAACAAAATAAAACCAATACATAAAATTGTAAACAATTCAATATAGTTTTTTGCTTTACTCATCATTTCTGAATATTTCTTCTGTCTTGATAATTCATAATAAAATGGTACCCAACTATTATTGAGTGCAGTCCATATAGCGGACAATACTGATCCAAAACTATACGCTAAACTGTAAATACCTGCATTTGAATTTGTCATAATCGATTGAATCATGACACGATCACTCTGATTCAGTATAATATTTGACACATTATGAAAAATAATGGGAATACACAGACTCAGACAAAATTTCCAGTACCGTTTGCTGTATAGCGTTTTTCCATGAACATAAAGCAAAACACTAATAAACACTGCTGCAATTGCATACGGAATTGCAAGACCAAGTACTCTTCCCCAATAGTTTACATTATCTGGAAATACTGAAATTAATAAAAGCGATAAGGTTAAGGATGTACTAGTTATCAAAATTGTCAAAAAGAAATTCTTCTTCGCATCAAATTCATAAGTAAACTTTGTATTGATAAACGTCACCGCATACTGCCCAAATGCATGAATCAGCAGCACTGGAATCATGACATTTCTCATCTTTAACGCTCTTGAGATGGGACTTGCAAAAAACAAAACAATAATTGCAAAAATAACAAATGCACATCCTGAAAGACAAAACACACTTGACTGATATTCAGATTGCTCAAATTTAGTAAATTCATTCCGTGCTGGTGCGAGTGTACTTTGTGTTTGAAGCCCGAAGATTGTTGATACAAGCGAAACCCATGTTACATAAACCGCTGCAATACCATAATTATCTGCTCCAAGCATTCTAGATATAATAGGAGCTGTAAAAAACGTCAGTCCTTGTAATATTAATGTACTCAATATATTAAAACTAACAATGCTATTTGCACTTGCAACTTTTTTGGACATTTATTTTCTCCTCAAAACATATTTCCAACTCCATCTCATCTTAAGACTGAAATAGTTCCATCAGTCAAATTTAAGAATTCTTTGCAAGCTACTTTCATCATATTATCCATATTCGAAAAAGCAACCCTGTCACTTATCGTATATGTCCGTAAGCCAAATATGAAAGCAGCGCTAACTAATGCTGTACTATTAAATCCCAATACAATATCCTTTTTTTCTAAAGCGCACAGATAAAACTCTGCTGGATATTCTTTTCCCAACACAACAATATTCTTAAAATTGTACTTTTGTTTATCTTCCCTAGGGTGTGGTTTCACAATTACACAATATTTCTTTGAAAGCTGTTCTATGACACTACTAATTATTTGCTTTTCTTCAGTCGGAGATAATTGTTCTGTTTCACTCCATGGTTGCGTCACCAAAAAAGCAATCGGTTTTCTGCTATAACGCTCTTTAAAATTTTTCAGTTGAAGTTCAAAACTCTTTTTAACATCATGTCGTATTACCGTAAGATACCCTGCAGTATGTAACTGTTTCAAATGATCATCCTCTAATGAAAGCATATGCCATTCACTTGCACTAACCCTTTTTTGAATAAAAGATGCGATTTCATTTTTAATTTTACTCTTAATGCTCAATCCACCCTCTGCTTCTGAACATTTCTCCCAAACCTTATTACTTAAATAACTTCCAATTCCGTCATCAACTAAAACAACTTGTACTTTATTTTTTTTCAATCCAAAGTTGTCCAAGTATGCCAGCATTTTTCTAACTAGAATACTCTTAGCAAACATTACTATCACTTGTGAGGATTCAACTTTTTTCTTAGAAAAAACATATGGAGCAATCAAAAGATTTTTCTTTTGTATCGGTAACTCTTCTTCACGGTAAAACGATATATTTTGATATGGTATATCATTATATGATAATAAATAGCCATTTTCACTGTGTTTTACCGAGTAAACATCAATATCAAGCTTTTGTACTTGATATTCACCATACATTTCGTTCAGATAAGAAAGCATTCCATATAAATGCCATTTAGTTACAGGAAAGCAAACTATCTTCTTCACCATTTTTATATACCTCTTCATCATCTATTTTCAGTGCCTTATTATTAGATAAGAGCAAATAAAAGCCAAAATAAGGAATTGTAAATTGCCATGAAAGCGAGAACATCGCAAAAAAATAGGTAATAAGCATGTGCTTTTGTATCATTCCCGCATCAACAAATCCACGTATAAACACATACAAATATAGTAGTGATCCTATTATTCCAAAGTCCATCAAAATCTGAAGATATACCATATGCGTCGTATCTACAGTCAATCCAATCGCATGAGCAATATTTCTAGTTCCTATATATCCATTTCCAAACAACATTTTCACAATGGATTGCGAATTAAAATAATAATTCAAAAAAGCTTTTTGAACCTCTGATCGTCCAGTGGTAAGTGAACTAATGCCACTTGTTCCAGTTGATTCTTGTGTAAATCTAAACATATAATTAACCAAAATATTTTGATCATATAGATTTTCCACAACCCAATTTAAAGCAATAATTCCTACTACTGTTAAAACAATCCATTTAATTTTATTTTTTACATCGATAGTTGATTTTCCAAGAAAAATTATGATATTCAATGCTGCCAACACAAGCATACTCTTCGAAAAAGTCAATACGCAGAAAATGGCGAGAACAAAAATTGCTACAACTTTTAATTTACTTGCTTTGAAATAAACTAGTCCGACAATTGCTGCAACTGAAAACATACAAAAGAAGTTAGGATCTCCATATGATGATAAAAATCGGCTAACACTACCAGCTCCATAGCTTAAGCCGTAAGCATCGCTCATTAAACCCACCACACCACTAAAGCAAGAAGTTATAGCCATCGATACAATAATTTCTTTTAGAGAAATAATATCGCATCTACACATCAGCCTAGCAATTACAACAATTAGCATGAAAACTGTCACAACTAGTATATTATCAAATCCATTAACTACGGACAATATCATGCTGTATATAAAAGCCATAATCAACGGTACATCTCGTTTATCCAAAAAACGAAAACCCTTTGCATAATAAATAAATGACACAATAACAATTCCGCACAGAGCCAAGTTAAGATAATAAAAATCTCCCAAGTACGAATTTGCTACCAAAGCACACTGAAATGAACATATAGAAAAAACGGGCTTCTTTAATGAACACACAAAAGTAATTATTATAAACAGCATAACTGTGACAATATTGGCTTTTAGAGCTAACGCCCCCAATACAACACAATATAAGCCCCAATTTAAATACTTATTTCCCATTTGCTCAAACATTCTCTATTTCTTCCTTTTCCGTTGAAGAGTTGAATAAAGCTTTCTTATCAATGAATCAATATCCAGCAACACATCTAAGATCCAGATTTGGAACTTATTACATTTTAAATATTCCTTTGCATATATGTTTCTCGACTGTTTTAGATACTGAAGCCTTTTGCCATCCCAACTATATCTATCATAGCCTGTCGTAGCCCCTTGAAGGTGTTTCACACAATATTCTGGACAAAACAATAGATGGTATTCTTTCTGTTTTAATTTGTAAGCAAGTATAGTTTCTTCGCCATATAAAAAGGTATTTTCATCAAACCCTTCTATTTCATTATAAACATCTTTTTTTAGTACAAAAAAAGCACCACTAGGCATTTGATACTCTATATGCGTCCTATAGGGCATCTCATTTATATACATTAGTTTATTAAATCTCTTCCTAAAAATAATTCTTAAAATCAAATTAGATTGAATACATAAATCCCAATATTCTACCGCCTTGCCAATGTTAATCTGTCTACTAGGATCATTTCCATAGTAATAATTCCAAACTAAAGGTTGCCCACCAACAGCCTTACCTTGCTCACAACTATTAATTATCCCTTCAATAGTTCCTTTTTCAATTAATTCAATGTCAGGATTCATAATAACATAATATTTACTCTCATACATCGAGTTCATATAATCAACTGCTTTATTGTTACCTGACCCATAACCAGAATTTTCATTTAATAGCAAAACTTCAACGTCATTGGATTTAAGTGATAGTAATTTTTCCTTTTCATCTTTTTGAGTTGAATTATTGTCTACAACGCAGATCATATATGACCCACACGCATTTTTTCTAACACTATCTATCGCAATCTCAATAATATTAGAGGAATTGTAATTTAGTATTATTGCAATATAATCATAAATCATACTTTTCTCCATCCAGTTGGAATCATTCCTTCCATGCCATATGGCTTTTCTGGAACAATCCTAATTGCATCCTCATGTTCATTAAGCCATGCTGCCCACCAACTAAAAGTACTATTTGCTGTAATGATATGTTTACATTTTTTCATCAGCATCATATCATCAATATCTCCATGTGCCGTGCGAATACTCACAAAACGAAAATCACCAGATGCACCAATATGTTCTTTAACCCAATTCATATCATCTGAAAACCAGAAAAATGTCGGATTCTTTACAGACGATCTTATTTTTTCAATTGCTCTTTTGTAATATGATTCATCAAGGAGATAATGAAATTCGCAATTATCTTTCTTAAAATCACTTCTTCTTACATGAACAGCAACAGAATTACATTTCTGAATATCATTCAGTACCTTTAGATACTCGTCTTCCAGCTCATATTTAGGCTGGATTTGCTTAAGAAGTTCTGTTCTATACTGTTTAAAATACTCTTCTGATTGAAAATAACCATCAACATAGAGATTTTCTACCTGAATTGTAAAGAAATCTGGTTGCCTTTCATCTCTTGTTTCCAACCAGTATACGAACTTTCCGCAGTTATGTTTGGAAATATTAAGTACTCTGCAAGCCTTATTGATATACAAATTCTTAAGTCGATTAACCTTTTGGGGAAGCTGCTCTGTGTAAATCACTTCATCAGTATCAACTTGAAGCAGAGGCAACTTATAACCTCGCGCTGTCATATTAGCAGTAAAACTCGGATCAAATACCAGTTTTTGATTTAATCTTTTTGCCAGGGCATAGCCCGAAGCATATTGAAAGAGCTGGTTGCCTAGTCCGCCCTTAATTCTCATAATAACCATATTCTCTTCCTCATTACTTCCTCAACACTTTTTCAAACATCAATTTTCGTAACCAGTTCGGAGCCAACGCTGATCCACTACGGATCATACAACTCTTTATGTACTGTCCTTCTCCAATGAAATCTTGACTCTTCATAAACTTAAACAGTCTTGCCTGTGTCTTAGCGTACTTCCAACCGGCTCTTCTTAAATACATATCAGAGCCAGCTCTCATATGGAGCAACGGTTCTTGGATGTTATAACCCTGGTAACCAGCCATCAACATGCGAAGCCAAAGGTAATAATCCTCCAGCAGATAAAAGTCCTGATAAGAACCAACTGCCTCAACCGCTGATCTTTTGTACATCACGCAGGGGTGATTGAACGGGTTTCTTTTCTTTGCAAACTCTACTATTTCCTCATGAGCCTCCGGCGGAACACGCTTTGCGTCTACCACATCTGGGGTGCTCGTAAACTCTTCCACTATACCGGAGCAAATACTTACTTCCGGATGTTTGTAAAACACAGCAATCTGCTTTTCACAGCGATCCTGATACGCAATATCATCACTATCCATTCGGGCTACCAATTCATTCTTGCAATGTTTGATGCCTTCATTCAGTGCATTTCCAAGGCCACCGTTTTTTGCAAGTCTGACAACATTTAGTGTTTTCCCCATCTCCTGCTGCTTTTTAGCAATCACCGCATCTAAAGCATCATTCAATGGACCATCACACACCAGCACAAAATCATCTGTTGGAAGCGTCTGTGCTTGAATGCTTGCAATTGCCTGTTTCAAATATTCTGGTTTTTCCTTATGATAAACTGACATGAGAACCGAATATCCTTTGTAATCGCCAACATCCATAACTTTTTCTCTTTCTCCCTCATAAAATCCTATCTACATCAAAACAGCCCAGACTCATCTCAAAGAGTCTGAGCCATCTCTTTTCTTATAAAGCTCTTATTTTTATTGATTTATCACAGTTTTCTCCACTCATCGTAGTAGTCTGACCGCCTCTACACCTTCCGTGGACTCCGGCATAAACAAAATCAATACTGCTTTAAAGCATTTACAGTATACCATTCTATTTTCGACATTACAAGTACCATTTCGACAAAGCTCTCTTGTTACTTACTCTCTTTGTCCATTTTTCCAAGAGCATTTACCTGCCCTTCTTCCACGCCTTCTGTACTTTCCGGCATGAATAAAATCTTCACAGTTGCAAACATGATCATCAGATCCTCCAGCAAGCTGGGGTGGCTGATATACATCAGATCCATAAGCAGCTTATCATAAGGTGTGGTGTTATATTTACCATATACCTGTGCGTATCCCGTAAGTCCCGCCTTTGCCTGTAAACGAAGATGAAACTCCGGCATAACCTTCTCGTAATCTGCAGCAATAGACGGTCTCTCTGGTCTTGGACCAACAATTGTCATGTCACCCTTTAAAATATTAAGGAGCTGCGGCAATTCATCGATCCTGCACTTTCTGATAATGCGACCAACCGGAGTAATTCTGGGATCATTTTCGCCGCTTGACAGTCTGGCTACTCCATCCTTCTCAGCGTTTACCTTCATGGAGCGAAATTTCAGTACACCAAATTCTTTTTCATCTTTGGTAAGCCTTGTCTGCTTATAAAACACAGGACCTTTGTCATATGCTTTAATTGCAATCGCTGTAATAACCATAATCGGAGACAAGATAACAGTCGCTACTCCTGCCATCATCAAATCAATCAGTCTTTTGAAAAACAGATATTCCGGCGTAGGCTCATATCTGCCAACCCGCAGCATAGGTAAATGAAACAGATGCACCTGCTGCGCACCACTCATTAGCACATCACCAACTCGCGGAACAACATACACTCTCACATTATGCTCAATACAATACTTCAAAATAATATTTCTGTCGTGACTATGTATGCCGCTAAGAAAAACCGTATCCACCTCATTCAACTTTTTCAGATTTTCCAGACACTCCTTCACCTGTATAATCTCTTCCACATGAAACTTACATTCCAGATCATACTGATTAATCAGGCTTTCCATTCCCTCTCTGACATCATAGACAATCATAGTTTTCCGCGGTGGAAATGATCTGAAATACCAGTGATGGGCTGTATAGCACCACAGAGCAGACAAAAGGATTTGTCCGCCGATTGCCAGAATGCCCGGTATCAGATTGGGAAATCCCTTTACCAGTAAAGCAATTACCAGATAACTAATTCCATCTGTAACCAGTGCGGCTAATACCTGACTATACACCATTTCTGATATCCGATTCACCGAAACCAGGAATCCATTGTATACTCTGGCAAACAGAAAGTATACCACCATATACAAGGTAATCATCAAAAGATTACCGCGCCTGTAAAAGGAAGACTGCATCTGTCTTGAATAATAGCCATACCAGCAACAGGCAAATGGAAATGTCAGACAGATAATATTCAGCACCTTTACCAACCGAAGGGGAATATCATGAACCAGAATTTTCGTTGTTTTATTTTCTATCTTCACACATAAGCTCCTCTTTTGATTTTCTGCATATACATGTTCATTTTCATGAAAAAGCCCGGTCCCAGATAAATACAAATGTTTTTACTGGGATTCCGGGTTTTATACAATATCATTTTTATACTTTTTGCCGACGACAAGAGAACATACTCGTTTCCTTCTCACCAGCTTATTCGCAATTAGATATTAAATCATTATTGATTGCAGCTCTGCCCCCCAAAGGAACATTTATCAATTTTGTATATTTAATTACTATGCATTCTTAGGAAGAACGAGAGTGAAGGCTCCCATGCTCTTAAATTTTGCATGAATTACAAAATCCGGTGTATTAGGATCAGAATTCTCATCTGGTGCTTTCCAGCTCTGACGAACTCCATCTGTGTCATCATCAGCGACTTCTTCACTGTTTGAAGATGTGAAGGATAATTCCGGCTCATAAATAGTTTCCTTCTCGCCGGTTTCCGGGTTAATCTGTACGATAAAGCTTCCCGGGATTGTGAAGGTTCCAAGTTCTGTGAGAAGTGACGGATCTGCTTCTGCTGCCGTTACATCAAAATCCGGCTTTGCGTTCTGGGCAATGCGCTTCCAATCCACAGAACCAAGATCACGGTGTGCATCTACTTCTACGCTTCCCTCTAAAGTATAAATATAATCATCACCTGATTTAATTGCAAGATCAGCAAGCTCCATAGCAGAACTGTAATCATCTGCATTAACAGTAACACCATCCGCAATTTCAATGGCAGATGTATCCTCATCAGATGATTTGAAGAAATCAGCAAACTCAACACTCTGCTTTCCGGCTAACTCAGCAGCAAGCTCACCAGCTTCTTTGTTCTCATATTTGTCCGGGTTAACGCCAGTAGTACATATCGGTGCAGTTTTCAATACTGTAAGTGCTCCAAGTGTTGGGAATGTAGCGGTTATTTCACCTGTTTCGCTATTAAATTCCTCTGGTGAAATAAATGATGGCTTCTTTGTAACCGGATCAACCACCATAAGAAGAATATCCTTCTTATCCATTCCCTTTACTGCTTCTACAGTAATAGTTGCTTTAATTGGCTTAGAGGTTTCGTAAATCATCTCACCGTTTTCTTCAATACCAAGATCAATCACCGGAGTAAGTGACTCATATAAAGACGGTATTACAGGTGTTCCGGTTGTAGTTTTTATCTCCTCTGTTTTCGTATCTACACCTAAATCAGAAAGGAATTCCGTTACCGTTACAACGGTCTTATCATCGTTAAATTTTTCTACTGCTTTTGTAACAGTCTCATTCTTGTATGAGGCCGGATCTGCATTCTTTACAACAAGTGTCTGACCACCTGAAAGAGTGCCTTGCTCTGTTTTCGGAGCTTCCGGGATAATCTGTGAAATACTCTGGGCTGCCCATACGCTGGTGCTCATACCAATTGTAAGGACTGCGATTAATGCTGCTATTGTTTTACGTTTCATTGGTCTGTCCCTCCTTGAAATTATACTTCTTCATAAAATAGTTCTATAATCTTCTCCTGTAGTCCCTCTTCGTCAGGAATAAACTCATCATGAAGTTCTCCCTCCTGATCCTTTCCGGGAATGGAATCATAATTCTCTTCTGAAAAGTCCAGGTTCTTTATAAGAGTAACCAGGTCAAGATATTTATTTCTGGTAATGCTGGTCTGGAGATAATCATCCATGTCACCAAGCTCATCCCATTTTTCATCAAGAGTGCCTGTGGACATCTGCTTCAGCTGATTCACAAAAGCAGTTACAAAGCTCTTCTGGCGCTCCATTCTGCCCTCATTACTGAAGGCCTCTTCTATATCTCGGTATTGGAGATAAGGAGTAACATTATCATCAGTCAGAGTTACCTGATTCCCCTGATAAAGTTCTGGATATTTCTCAACCAGATCATTATTGGGAACAGTCACTGTAACACCATCTGCCAGATTGTTTATGTATGGCATAGATGCCTGACTGGTTACCACATAATCTCCTATGTTAATCCCTCCAAGAAGCAGGGAGACTGCTTCCATCAGGTTCTCACAGCTGACCTTGCCACCATTTCCATAGGTATAAGCATAACCGATATGGGTGGTGTAAAACCCGTTGTCATTTCCATTCATGGAATATCTTCGAACCTGGGTCATGGTGTCTCTGTTAATGGGGAGAATGGTAATCTTACCTTTCTGTTTATCCATAACCACAAGTGCAATGCTGTCTGCCCTGCCGCTAACAGCATATTGCTTGCGTTCTTTAAGAACGTCCTTCTCATCAATACCGGCGTAAAGGATGGTTCTTACCAAGGAATTATATCGGTATTTCTTCCCTTTATAGGTAAGCTCCCGGTAGCTGTTTCCCACATCATGGGAATTGCCTGCTGTAATCTGCATGGACTCCTGCTTCTGTAGCTGCTGTCGGATCAGAAGCCCAATGCCTCCTGCAGCTACCACGCATACTGCTGCGGTGGCAGCAATCTGTCTCTTATGCTTCAGAATCCAATGCCGGATTCGCCGATACAGTGGTTTCTTCCTTCTGCGGTGATGGGAATGGGATTGCCTACCTCCGGTGCTTTCGCTTGCGTTTCTTCTTTCCATTGGTATCCTCTCCCTGACCAGCTTCCTTTTCAGAACCATAATATCCATAGCCGTAGCCATAACCATAACGACCATAACCGTAGCCATAACCATAACGACCACCTTCTGCACCAGCCTTATTCAGCACTACACCAAGAATCTTAATGCCTGCGTACAGAAGCTGCTCCTTAGCCTTCTCAGCCTGGGCGCGCTCGGTATTACCGCTCTCTACTACAAGAATGGTACCATCGCACTGCTTGGCAACCAGAAGTCCGTCTACCACCAGGTTCACCGGCGGTGTGTCTAAAATCACATATTCATAATTGTGTCTGCCAAAGGACATCAGATCTCCAAACAGGCTGCCGGAAATCAATTCACTGGGGTTCGGTGCCACTGCACCTGCAAACACCATATCCATCCATTTATCGTCTGTATGGTAAACAATCTCCTCCAGCTGGGATTTCCCACAGAGGTATTCACTCAGTCCCTTGTATTCACCCTCGATCTGATAGCGCTTCTGAATCTTGGAATTACGGATGTCGCAGTCCAGATACAGAACCTTCTTATCCAGCGCTGCCATACTCTTGGCAAGACGGAATGCAGTGGAGGATTTGCCCTCATGTGCTCCTGCACTGGTAACTGCAATTGCCTTTAGGCGATAACCACTCATCTGGATATTGCCTCGAAGAATATTAATTGCCTCATTTACACGGAACGGAAGCTTGGGCAATACAGGCTTCACAACCTTATCCGGGCGCACAGTCCATGGCTCATCCATGCTGCCGTTATTCATCAGATCCTGAAAAAGGGCTTCTACTGTCGTATCTCTTTCCATAATCAGTCTTTCCCTTCTTCATAGTATGGTACTACGGACAGCACAGGCAGCCGCAGATATTTAGCAATGTCATCCTCAGATTTCAGTGTGGTGTCTAAGAGGAACCGTACTGTGATCAGTGCACACGCAAGGACAAGTCCCAGCATACCACCAAGTATCAGGTATTTCTTCAGTCCCGGGGTAGTCTCCACAACGGAATCGGATTCTGAATAGTCAATTACATTGGGTTCTCCGGTGCCGATTACCTGGTAGATTCTGTGGATTCCCACATTCATCAGGGAGTTGGCAATATTCCTTGCCATATCTGCATCGCCGCAGTTTACTGCAATGTTGATAATATGGGAGGATTCCGGGTTGGTAATGGTGAGCAGCTTGGATAAATCCTGGAAGGTCATGTCCAGATCCTGATCCTCGATTACTTCCTTGAGCACGGAGCGGCTGGTAAGAATCTTGGAATAGTCTTCGGTCAATGCGGAACTAAGCTGCATATCAGAGATTGTGATCACAGAGTCCGTATTGGTGATGAAGATGGATGCATCCGCCTGATAGGTAGGCTTTACCAGGAACTGGTGGTAGGCACCTGCCAGAAGAGCTCCCACTACAGTGAACAGCACCAGCATCTTCCAGCGTCTCAGCAGTACGTATGCAAGCTCCACCAGATCAATGGTATCATTGCGCATGGCTGCTGCCTGGGAAGAAGGGGCTGCCTTCTTTTGTGTTTCTTTCGTCTCTTTCTCCATATGTTTCTCCTGGAATATATTATGAATATACTATAAATATCCACTTACAGGAATGATACAACCAAATTAAATCTCTGTCAAGTAAATAGCCCGAGAAAGCTAATTTTATCACGAATGTGTATACTTATTACACAATAGAATGGGTGGATTGATATTATGCTGTGTCCTGTATATATTTCCCTCAATTCACAGTTTTCTCTAATTGTTTATTTTCCCCCACAGCTCCATGTATTCTCTAAGATTAATTTTTTCTTTCTTATAATATTCTTCCAGTTTACTCCGAAAGGACTCTTTCTCCTGGATCTTGTTGAAATTTCCATTTTTGATTTCCTGCTCTAATGCTTCAAATATGGTTTCATCTGTATGGCTCACATAACTTTTGGTTGTAACTTTTAATTGGGCGGTTTTTCTTGCTGCCGGATTCTCTTGCTGAATAAGGCGCAAATTTTTATCATAAAAGCCGGTTACAAGATTGATTTCCTCTATGATCTGTTCTGAAAATTCACTTGAAGTTGGTTGCAGTATGTTCTTCTTACAATCCTTTAAAAATCTTTTCACACATTGATTGTTCACTTCTGTATCCTGTTTTGATGGTACATACGAAAGGTCCAGGCTATATCTTCTTAAATAGCCATGCTTGTAAGCCGCCACAGTATATTTATTCAGAAAATCACGATAAATACTATCCTTGTTGAAATGTCCGGTTATTTCCAGGCCATTGAACCATGCAATTGTTTTCAGGTAATATTTACGTTTTTCAAATTCGCAGGTATTTAAAATCGCCAGCTTCTCAAGGGTCAGCTGTTCCTTGTTATCATCAAGCTCCTTATAAAAATCCAAGGCCTTGTCCATAATATCATCCTTATCATATTGTATGTGATGCTTTAAAAAATATATCCACAGTGCCCGGAATAATATACAAAAATTATCTGTTACCAAATTAAACACAGTATGATTGTCTTTATAGAAATTGCTTTGAAACAGCTTTTGCTGAAAATCCTTCCACCCTTCCTCCCATTGATCCTTCTCCTTTAACAGAACATCTTTCAGAAAGGTGACTGCCACGGCCTCTGCATTTGTATACTCAGACTTTCCATTTTGGTGCAGATTCAGAATCAGGCGGCTGATTTTCTCATTATATTCAATATCTGCAATATCTCTTAATTCCTGATTCAGTGCAATTTCAGAAGCTTTTTCGCGCAGTCTATCGTTCTCTCTGTTTTTCTCCTGTTCTTTTTCCTGTTCCTGTTTTTTCTGTGCAAACTCCAGCTTGTAACCAAGGAGAAGCATTAATGCAAGCTTATCCAGATTTTCTCCTGTGTTCTTGCCGCCTTCTTCAAAAAACATTTCTTTTATTTTTCCCGTGGTTATTGCTTCTTTATTTACTTCTGTTTCCAGCTTTTTCTCCTTCGTCAGTCGGTGCCTTGCAATCAGTTCCATGATCGTTATCTGTTCTTCCTTATTGTCCTCAGAATTGTTGTAGACAAAAGTCATTTCCTCCAACAAGCTTTTCTGAAAGGGTAGCTCCTGGTACAGATTGTCAAAGAAATGCTTCATAAAAAAGAATGCAATAACCGTGTTACGATTTTCTTTATTCGAAAACTCCGGCTGCTGCATAATCGTATTAACTTCTGTCACAAATGCCTTTAGCTTTCTCGGAGTGACATTTTCCACTCTATATTTAAGTTGTAGTGGTATGTTGAATTCTCTTCCAAAATAATAGTCAACAATAGGAGCTTCGAATAAGAAACGGAAATCTCCCCAGTTCAGTCCTGCATTCACATGCTTCAGCTCTTCCAACGCTTCTATTACAATGTCTTTTACGGAAATTTCTGTCAGGTTGATAATGTATGGAATATATTTTTCCAGATAATCCCGGTTGAAATCCAGATCTGCCATTTTCCCCAGATCAAATTGGTAGATTACTTTTACGTTGTGGGAGATCATTTTCTGGGTGAGGTCGAACAGGCGGGCAATCTGGTCACGGTTTTCACCGGAAATACGGTCAATGTCTTCGTAGACCAGAAGGATTTTGTGATCCAGCTTATCCAGATCCTGGCAGAAGCCCTGGAATTCGGTTACCTGATCGTTTTCACCTGTACCCAAAATGGAATTGAATTGTTTTCCCCAGGCATTTTCAGACAGCGCACGCTGCAGCTTTCTGGAATATCTTGGGTAGATGCGGTTGGAACGAAGGACTTTTTCCAATTGCAGAAACAGGTAAGAATCTATGGCGGACATGTTGCAGGTCAGAGGCTCTACCTTGATCACTTCGTATTTGTCCTGATTTCGTTCTATGTACTGGTCTGCCAGAAAGGTTTTGCCGCTGCCCCAGGTGCCATTTATGCCAACTGCATCCACCTCAGATAAATAGAGGGAAAGCCGCTCCAGATCACTTTCACGGGTTGGAAAGAGCTTCATGGAAGCGGAAGTCTCATAGAACCGCTGTTGCTCTTTTTGCGATTTCATCTGAAGAATCCAGAAAATAATGTATTCAGCAATGCAGGCTTCCAAAAGCAGGAACCGAAACAAGGATTTGTTGTTCCATATATCTGCCACGGTGCAGCCATTGGCAAGCTTAGATATAAGGAAGCCTATAGTTGCAAAAGCTCCGGCTGTAAGAAACTCCTGGAGAATTTCCGTATTTCGGTAGTCTCCGGCTGCAAAATATAGAATCAGAATTGCTGTTGCATAGATTCCCAGATACAGATTTGTGCTGATTCCCGGAAAGAGTATGTAAAACAGGAGGAAGCTTAAGGTGGTGACTTCCGTGATTTTTTTCAATTGAAGGAATATGTGATTTTTATTTTGCATTTAGCCGGACTCCTTTTCCTTTGTGAAATTACTCGGCATGTTTTCCGTTTCTTTCAATACTTTTCTTTTCCATTATTTTGTTCATATTTTGGAGGTGTTTCGTTATAAATCATGAGGTAACATGTCCAATCACCTGTTCCCTCAAATAAATCATTTCCGCTTCTATATCTATCATTTTATTTTTATATAAGTGCTTTATGGCCTTTTCACAGTTCATTTTTCCCGGATATTCTAATTGCCTGCCCTGGCACCACATTTCAAATCTATGTTCAAAATCATTTTCCTTTATTCCTACCTTGTAGCAATCCTGCTGATGTAGGAAATATAGTATGTACGCTTCTTCTTTTTCAACTTCCTGTTTCGTAGATTTCTGAATAAAAAAGGCTGCAGAGATTAAAAGCTGCAGATAATTCCAAAAAGTATCTGGAATGCTGACCGCAGCAAATAGTTCCAGGCCTGCTGCAACGGCGTTTTTCAGGTTTAAGCGAACATTTCCTAATTTGTAGGAAGCAGATTCATTTCCAAGAAATATCATTCCGCTTCTTGCATCATCCGGGATTACAAGTACATGCTGATCCATAATCTGGCTTGCAGTTTCTTCACTCAGATTAAGTGAAGCTGCTTTTTCCATAAGATTGTGTTTCAGAAGATTATCATATTTTAGTGCTTCCTGCAGTGTCATACTCGTTCTCTCCTCTCATTTTTCTTCTTTTTTCTACGTGTATTATTTTATCTAATTTTCCCCGTTCCATTTTCAAAAGGACCTGTTCCTTGTATTCTTTGAAGATGTCAAGAAAATCTCTATATAAATCATTGCCTGATACTGCATCAAATTCGTATTCGTCCTTGTTTACAACTGCGAACAGGCGACGCTTTCGTTTGTCAGGAGTAGGATGGCTTGGATCATAAAATCTGGTTTTATACAAGATCCGGTCTGTATAATAGTATAAATCAAAGAAATCCATATACATCATGGGCGCCAGATAAGTATAATCTTCCAAAATGTGTTCCTTATCAGCATCCATAATAATTCTCAGAACAATGTCATAGGCCACCATATCTGCATCATATTCTTTTCTTTCGAGATGTTTTTCCGAATACTTCTTTCCGATATGTGCGAAATATGCATGTGCCATTTCATGGGCCAGACTGAAAACCAGAATCGTCCAATAGCAGCTTTCTGCAAGCTGTAAAATCTGGGTATCGTTGGACAGCAGTTTTAAAAGGGCGTTATTGGCTTCCACGCCCTGCATTTTTCCAAAGATGCAGACATCATTCAGCAAAAACAGTACATATTTAAAGTATTCACCATAAACTTCCAGATTTTCAAATTCTTTGGACCACTTAAATGCCGCTGCCAAAAACGCAATCATTGTAGATTCCAGGAGTTCGTCAATATGGATAAAGATGGGATTTACCTGATCATCGTACAGATAGCTGTTGATGCTCTGCTGGTAGTTGTTACTTAATATAATAGAGTCATCTTCATAATCGTATTCCCTTTTAAAGTATTTTTTAACCAACTCAAACATCTTTGTGAGGTTGTACTTTTCCATGTTTTCCCGGAGCTGTTCTTCTGTAAAAGCTCCGTTGAAATTTTGCAGCATTCTCTGGATACCTGTTTTATCGTTTTGTACGGATTTGTCGCCGGAGCGGTGTAGGATGTATTCGTATATCTGTGGGACCATGTACTCTTTTGTTTTGGGAAAGGATTTTTCCATTGGTAATCATCTCCTTTTTTCGGGATATAGATTATTGGACTTTCATAGTTTAGCATATTTTGAGGGATTTAGTGAAAGAATTTGAAATTTCTGCTTAATTTCGCCAGGTTTTTGTATAACAAAAAGACCACCTGTTTTTGCAGCTGGCTGATATAACTATATTGCCACGACTTGCCTTACGCAACTTTTACAATATTCATATTATTCCGTGGATGCAGTTCTCTTAAAATGTCTGCCTGTTTTTTGGCAGCTACGTGGATGTAGATCTGGGTGGTTTTAATAGAGGAATGGCCCAGAATCTGCTGTACGCAGCTTACGTCAACGCCTTCCTCTATAAGGTATGTTGCAAAGGAATGACGAAACATATGGGGAGTGATTTTTCTTTGTATTCCTGCCTTTAGTGTATATTTCTTCAGCATAAGCCGGATTGATTGTTCTGTGTAGCGCTTTCCCCTGTTGTTTATAAAAAAATAGCCGGACTTTTTTATTTCGGGCTCATTTTCTTCATAATATTTTCTTAAAATGTCCAAAACGGCTGTATTGCTGATTTGGATATATCTTTCTTTTCTGCCTTTTCCCATAATTCGTATCAGGCCAGAATTTAAATTTATATTTTCTGCCCGAATGTTGGAGATCTCATAAACTCTGGCACCTGTAGCGAAAAATACTTCGATAACTGAGGCGTCACGTAAAGTGTGCTTATATTGAATTCCTGAAAGACTGCTTATGCTGGCATATATGTAATTGAGCAGCTGCTCGATTTCTTCCCGGGGTATGATGCGCGGAAGAATGATGGTTTCTTTAAATTTTACTTTTATTTTCCGAAAAGGATTCTGCTCTACCAGTTCCTCTTCCTCTAAGTAACTGTAAAAGGCTTTTATGGAGGCGATTTTTCTTTTTATTGTTTTCTGTTTGTATTTTTTGTGTAAATCTGTGATATACTGCTCGATGGTTTCTTTTTCTGGCTCAGCGCTTTGTACATAGGAAAAGAACTGGGTTAAATCGATTCGGTATGCTTTTATTGTTTTCGTGTCCAGTTCTTTTCTGTAGGTGCAGTATTCTAAGTATGGTTTTACTTTTTCTTGTAAGTTCATGGTGGTACCCCTTTTTCTCTTTTTGGTATCACAGTACTGGAAAAGGTAAGGTTTGTCAAAATTTTATACATAACTGTATAGCAAGATAACTCATTTCAATAAATCAATATCTTTCTCTGCCAACTGCTTTTCTGTAATTTTAAGATTTCCTCTGTAGTTATTTCGCAGCTTTTTGACCAGATTGACGTAGTGCGGGCTTGCTTTTATGTTTGGAGTGGATGAAGCCACTATTGCCGTCCTCATCAATATAATCAGTACTGATCATATGGCTTTCTTCATCCAGCAGGTTTTCCATGCTGCTTAATCCTGATCTTGTATTTTCCAGTTTGAAAGCAGCAAATGTCTTATAATTAACACGTAAATTTTTTGCAATAACTACCGTACCTTTACTCTTTGGTCCATTTTCAATCTTGTCCGAATACAACAGGATATTTAAAGATGTTAAAATATATGGACTGTGTGTTGTAATAATTGCTCTGCTATCTGTGGAGTTAACCATCAAAGAAATCAGGCTTACAACATTTTTCTGGGCAATTGGAAATAAATGTGCTTCCGGTTCTTCTATAATTACAAAGCTCTTCTTTTTTTCCAGAATAATGATAAAGGCCAGCATCAGAATCCACAGTACCTCCTGCTGCCCGGAGGAACCATACATCAGTTTTACCCAATGTCTTTCATCAAAGTAAATTTTTTCTCCATCCATTTCGCTGGTATAATCCGCTTTAAAAATATCTTTTATGAGACTGTATGCTGTGTCAAGTGAAATATTATTAATTTGACCTTTTACAGTTTTAGTATAGTCTTTTACAATTTCCGGAATTTTGCTTCCAAATTTGCTTTTTGTATTTCTGATCAGATTGATAAAATCCTGCATTGTCAGATCCATATCTGAAATAGAAAAATCATGCAGCTGCTCTGACATGGTGGCCAGAAGACTTCTTCCTGCGGGGATATAGATAATGTCCGCATTATTTTCAAAAAGCTTATACAAACGTTCCTTGAACTGCTGTTTCAGCATTGCCAGAGCAGTAATATTATCGATTATGGAATTAATTTGTTCACTGTTTAGCGTTGCCAAAAACATTACAGATGCTTCATATATCAGTTCATTTAATGCATATTTTAAATTTTCAGCAAAGCGAAAGCGGACATATCCATCTTTATTCAGAGTGATTTCTATTTTCTTTTCTCCAAAAAAGTACTCTATCTTGAAGTTTTGCATGTGTGTGGTTTTGCCGAAGCATCCCATAAACTGTCTGGTCAGATATTTCATATAATTATTTAAATATTCATTTTTATGATTGTCTGTATATTGTACACCATCCATTAAGAATTCCAGCGTATAATCCCTTATCTTCTGGCAATAGTAAATAACTTTACAGGCTGTACTTTTCCCAGACGCCTGAGTGCCTATAAATACCTGCATTTTTTTATCTAAATCTATTTCAGCTTCGCAAATTGGACCAAATTGATGTATAAAAATTTTGTTCATAGCACTTCTCCTTTGGGACTTTGGTTTTATTAACAAATAGAATTGATTGCGAATTTGTAGAAAAAAGCCCCGAAAACATCCAAGTTCAATGTTTCCGGGGCTTGCCCTGTGGGTGCCATAATAAACACCCTTGTCTCTTAAGTGGACCTGGCGGGAATTGAACCCGCGTCCGAAAGTCTATCCCTTGCGGCATCTCCCATCACAGTCGCTGTATTAACATTCCCTCCGCAGCACGCCCACCGACAGGCTTACTGCTTCAGTAGCTTCATAATACATCTGCCGGGGCAAAGCTTACCCGGCAAGGTTTCTCACAAGGTCGACGCCAGACTCCTGAGGTGTGAGTGCAACAGGACTGACGGGCAGCACTTAGGCTGCCATTACTAACTGATCGTCAGCGTTTATATTTAGAATTTCCCGTTATTACGCAGTTCGGGAGACTGCGGATGGCTTCCACAACTTCAAAACCCCCGTCGAAACCAGTACAAGCCCTAAATGGATTATAATAGGTAGTTCTGGTACGCAGACGAAGTTTAAGCGGTTGCGCTTTTGGTTTATTATAAGGCAAACGGCTTCAGGTTGTCAAGGGATAGTTTCTGGGGCTTCATCTTGCCATTTATTCCTTCAGATGATAAAATCAAAATACATGGGAGACATTTTGAGCTCGGGAATATAGCTTTGGGAAGGAGCGTGAAAAATATGGCGGCATTGCTGAAGCTTCCGGTTGGCATTGAAGATTTTCGGGAGATTCGCCGACTTGGTTTTTACTATATTGATAAAACGAAATTGATTGAACAGCTTCTTGACAACTGGGGAAAGGTAAATCTGTTTACAAGACCCCGGCGTTTTGGAAAAACACTGAACATGAGTATGCTCCGTTATTTTTTCGAAATCGGGGCTGATAGCACCTTATTTGAGGGACTTAATATTTCACAAAGAAAGGATCTTGTGGAAGAATATCTTGGGAAGTTTCCTGTAATATTTCTTACATTAAAAGGTGTCGAGGGCGAAACCTTTGCAAAAGCGAAAGCGAAGCTGGTTAAGTTAGTTGCTCTGGAGGCAGAGCGATTCCATTTTCTGAAAGACAGTGACAGACTGACAGAAAATGAAAAAGCCAGATATGGTGCATTGGTTCAAATGAGCAGCGGCAAATATTTGATGGATGATGAAACCCTTGAAGCGGCACTGCAGACATTATCGGAATTGTTGTTTCACTATTATGGGCAGAAGACCATCATCTTGATTGATGAGTATGATGTTCCTTTGGACAAGGCATATCAAAACGGCTATTACCAGGAAATGCTGTCACTGCTTCGCGCGTTATTCGGAGATGCTCTGAAAACCAACCAGTTCCTGCAGTTTGCAGTTTTAACCGGATGTCTGCGTGTTTCGAAGGAGAGTATTTTCACTGGTCTGAATAATTTCAAGGTTTTGTCCATTACAGATGTTCGCTTTGATGAACAATTTGGTTTCACTGAAGAGGAAGTAAGCAAACTGCTGAAGACCTATCATTTGGAAGGGCATTTGCCTGAAATAAAAGAGTGGTACGATGGTTACCATTTTGGAGCTGCAGATATTTATTGTCCATGGGATGTGATCAATCATGTAGATCTCCTTTGTAAGAATCCAACAGCAATGCCACAGTGCTACTGGATCAATACCAGCGGAAACATTCTTGTCAAAAATTTCATCACCAGGGCAAACAAGACAACCCAGGATGAAATCGAGCGTTTGGTTGCAGGCGAGCCTATTGAAAAAAATGTCAGATTGGAATTGACCTACGATGAGATTGACAATAGCATTGAAAATATCTGGAGTGTTTTATTTACCACAGGCTATCTGACCCAAGCCGGAATCACAGACCAGGGCGCATATAAGCTGGTCATTCCCAATAAAGAAGTGAAAGAGGTCTATAAGGTTCAAATACAGGAATGGTTTGATAAAAAAGTACGTGCGAATACGGAACAATTAACCTTTTTCTGGAAGTCTGTTGAAGAAGGAAATGTATCATCAATAGAACAATATTTAAATCGGACTCTTAGTAATTCCATCAGTGTCTTTGACACGAAAGCACCGGAAAAAGAAAAGGAGAGTTCTTATCATACGTTTTTGGTAGGCTTGCTGATTGGAAACACGAACTGGGTGGTTCGGTCAAATGTGGAGGCTGGGGAAGGCTTTGCAGATATCATTATTAAACCGGAAAATCCAGATGCAGGGATTGTCTTTGAGCTTAAGTATTCAAAAGACATATCAGGCTTAGATAAGGCCTGTGCAAAAGCGATTGAGCAAATTAAGAGCCGGAGATATTATGAGTATTTGAGAAATGACGGACGCCACGATATAACACTTTACGGTATCGCTTTCTATAAGAAAAGATGTAAGGTTGTTGTTGAAAAACGAAAAGAAGAATGGTAAATAATAACAGCCTGTTTTTTCCAGGAGCCCCGGAAGTATTGAGGATTCAATGCTTCCGGGACTTACTTGTAGAGCGAACATGTCACCTGGTTCTATTCTCCGAATTCCTCGGCCACCTTTTTCAGCATTTCCCGGATTGGAAGATGGTATGGACATCTGGTTTCGCATTTGCCGCAGCCTACGCAGGCGGATGCTTTTACCCCAAGGCTTCCATAACGGTCCCGTGCCCAATCTGCAAGGTTGTAGCGTTCCAGGTAGCCTGCGAAAAGGAAGGCGTTTGGAATGCTGATTCCTACGGTACAGGGGGCGCAGTAATTGCAGCGGCGGCAGAAATTGGTGCCGAGCTGATAGCGGATTCCTTCCATTTCGGAAAGCTCTGCCTGGGTAAGGGGTGTGGTGTCTGCGCATGCTTTAATGTTCTCTTCTAATTCCGATACCTCTGCCATTCCCGGGATTACCACAGTAACAGCAGGATTGGAACAGACGTAGCGAAGGGCAAGGGTTCCGTTCTCAATGGCGCCGCCGGCCAGAGGTTTCATGGCAATGAAGCCTACATTTTTCTCCTGGCATTTGCGGGTCAGCTCTTCTCCCTGACTTTCTACTATATTATATGGGAACATGATGGTCTCCACCCAGTCAAGGCTTAAAGCCCGTTCAAACACTTCTGTGGAATGTGCGGTAAGACCGATATGACTGATTTTGCCTGCTGCCTTGGCTTCCATGAGGGCTTCCAGTGCGCCCCCTTCGCCTACAACTGTATCCAACTGCTCCATGCTTGGGTTATGTACCTGGTACAAATCAATGTGATCCGTGCGAAGATTTCCCAGACTTTTCTCAATGTCTGCTGCCATGACATCTTTAGTTCTGGCCATACTCTTGGTAGCAATCACAAACTTATCCCGAATTCCCTCCAATGCATAACCAAGATATTCCTCACTGACCGTATAGCCTCTTGCAGTGTCAATGTAATTAACACCTTCATCCATAAGCTGCTTCATCAGTGCCTTGGTTCCCTCTGCGTCAATTCTCTGAATGGGGATTCCGCCGAAGCCCATCCTTGAAATCCGAAGTCCTGTTTTTCCTAATGTCGTGTACTCCATGTTTCGTCTCCTCCTGTAATTATTCGATTAGCAATATACATTTATCATGCTGTTATCCACATACAAAATATGCCACCGGCGCAATCGCCGATGGCACACAAAACCTTACGCTTATTCAAGCATTAAACACGGGACAGATACTCACCTGTTCTGGTATCGATCTTAAGCTTGTCTCCCTGGTTAACGAACAGAGGAACCATAACCTGTGCTCCAGTCTCAACTGTAGCTGGCTTGGTAGCACCCTGTGCTGTATTTCCAGCGAATCCCGGCTCTGTCTCTGTAACTACAAGCTCAACGAATAACGGTGGCTCGATAGCGAATACATTGCCATTGTGGGAACAGATCTTAACCATCTCGTTCTCTTTAACAAACTTCAGAGAATCGCCAACCTGCTCTTCTGTAAGACCAACCTGGTCAAATGTCTCTACGTTCATGAAGTAGTATAATCCGCCGTCATTGTACAGATACTGCATATCAACACGCTCAATACGTGCTGTAGGGAATTTCTCTGTAGGACGGAAAGATTTCTCTAATACGGATCCTGTGATAATGTTTTTGTATTTGGTTCTAACGAAAGCAGCTCCTTTACCCGGCTTAACATGCTGGAATTCTACGATCTGACAAACGTTGCCATCAATTTCTACTGTGACACCGTTTCTGAAATCACCTGCTGAAATCATAATTAATTTTTCCTCCTTATAGTGCTTGTGACTAGCAATATTTTATAATATATGTACCATTTTTTCAACTACTTTTTTTATAATGAGAGATTTTTCTTGAAAATCATGGATATGGAACTGGCTCACAGCTCACTCTCAGGGAAGCTTACTCTCAATTTCCTTGATCAGCTCCTCGAAAGGCTTCACGCCTGTTACTACCTCAATATCTGCAAATTTATGATAGATCGGGTCGCGCTGCTTCAGAAGCTTCTTGATCTTCTCCTCCTGGTTATCTCCTTCCAGAAGTGGATTGTTATTTCCTTCCAGTCTCTTGCGAAAGGTTTCTGCAGAACCCTTCAGGTAAACAACTGTGCCAAGCTGTTTGATATATTTCTCATTCTGCTCCTGGATCGGAAGACCTGCGCCAAGGGAAATTACTTTCTTCTCCTTGTCCTCGATCAGTGCCTTCACGGTCATGGTCTCCAGTGCGCGGTAATATGGCTCTCCAAATCTCTGAAAGATCTCCTTCACAGGCATGTTCATTTTGCGGACGATCACCTTGTCTACATCTACAAATGTCAGTCCCAGGTCACTGGACAGACGTTTCCCCACTCTTGTCTTGCCAGAACCCATAAATCCGATAACCACAATATGGTTCATGAATTCTTCTCCTCCTTGGTATAAAAATGTAATACGATTCTTTCCAGATAGCGCTTCAGCACGATCTGGATCTCTTCCTTCGGGTGTATAGGCTTCACCAAAATGTTGCGAAGACCGGCATTCTTAGCCCCCCAAATGTCCGTAAACAGCTGGTCTCCGATGAATACCGTATTCCCGGAGTTTGTTCCAAGCCGCTCCATGGCTCTCTCATAGCCTCTTCTGGATGGCTTGGCTGCCAGTTCAATATATTCGGCACCCACAAGACTGGCAAAGGGTGCAACTCTTTTTTTCTTATTGTTGGACACCAGACAGCAGGAAAACCCTATGTCCCGCAGCTCCTTAAAAAGCTGTATGGCTCTCTCGTCAGCCGGTGCCCCATGAGGAACCAGGGTATTGTCAACGTCGAACAAAAGCCCTCGATAGCCCTCCTGGTATAATTTCTTATAGTTTACTACATATGCTGAATCCAGATATTCATCCGGAAAAAAGCGTTCAAACATTCTGTTACATCCTTTATTTCTTTATATTCTGTCAGAAGCTCCCTATCTTGCAATCAGCTGTGCAGGTAAGCCTGCAGCTCCTCATAGCGCTCCTTCATTACCTCATAGCCATGCTGATAAAAATCCATCAGCTTGTCCTTATTGGTCTCTGCTCTTCCTACGGCAGGCATCTCCGGACGAATTACAAAGATATGTCCCTCCTGCTCCCATTTCTCTATAAGCTCCAGGGTCCGGTTGTAATTGCGGTAGCGGTTATATAAGGTATTCAGCAGCTCCGGATAATGGCGAAAGGCAGCTACATAGACAGGTGTGCTTTTACCGGGCTTCTTCTTGCGGTAGCCCTTATTTCTGGTAAGGATCACCACATTCTTGCGATAGCCCTTCTCCATGGCATGGATCAGGGGAATGGAATCTGCAACTCCTCCATCCAGATAGGGAACTCCGTCTATCTCCACAGCAGGACTTACAAGGGGAATGCTGGAGGAGGCTCTTCCGATATCCATCAGTCGCTGCCTGTCATGCTTCTCAGACATATATTCCGCATCACCTGTCAGGCAGTTTGTCACTACCATTTCACACTGGATATCGGACTGGAAAAAGGTGTCAAAATCAAAGGGAAAGAGCTCATTTGGATATCTGTCAAATAGCATGTCCATATCAAAAAGCTGGTGCTTCTTAAGGGCAGCCCTGGTGGCAATGTAGCTATTCTCCTTGTTCTCTACGATCATACAATCCCTAGTGCGCCCCGGCTGATGGGAAACATAGTCAAGGGCATTGCAGGATCCTGCGGAAACCCCCACAACATAGGGGAATTTCACATTCTTTTCCATAAGGAAATCCAGTGCTCCTGCTGTAAATACGCCTCTGTTTCCTCCACCCTCCAGGATAAGAGAGGATGAGGCTTCTGTTGCTTCTGTTGCTTCTGTCATTTCTATTCACGCTCCTTAAGAGGTACGTATTGTGCAGGCGGCAGTACATTCTTATATGCCGGACGAATGATCTTATCTGTGTTGATCAGCTCTTCCATTCGGTGGGCACTCCATCCTACAATACGCGCCACTGCAAAAATCGGTGTATAAAGCTCAAGGGGCAGATCCAGCATGCTGTATACAAAGCCGCTGTAAAAGTCCACGTTGGCGCTGACACCCTTGTAAATATGGCGTTCCTCAGCAATTACCTCAGGTGCCATTTTCTCTACCATGGCGTAAAGGTTGTACTCCTTCATGCGGCCCTTCTCCTTTGCAAGAGTCTCTACGAAGCCCTTGAGAACCTGGGCACGGGGATCGGATACAGAGTAGATAGCGTGTCCCATACCATAGATAAGGCCTCTCTTATCGAAGGCTTCCTTATGGAGGAGCTTGCGCAGATACTCTCTTACCTCTTCTTCATCGGAAATATCCTTAACATGCTTCTTCAGATCCTGGAACATGCTTACAACCTTGATGTTGGCACCGCCGTGCTTCGGTCCCTTTAAGGAACCAAGGGCAGCTGCGATTGCGGAATACGTATCGGTACCTGAGGAAGATACTACATGGGTGGTAAAGGTAGAGTTGTTACCGCCGCCATGCTCCATGTGGAGGATCAGGGCAAGATCCAGGATCTTCGCCTCCAGGTGGGAATACTCCTTGTCAGGACGGAGCATACGCAGAATATTCTCTGCTGTGGAAAGCTCCTTCTTCGGATTGTGAATGTAAAGGCTCTTGCCGCATACATAATGGTTGTAGGCCTGATAGCCGTATACGGATAAAAGCGGAAATACGCTGATCAGGTTCAGGCACTGTCTCAACACATTCGGAAGGGAAATATCATCCGGCTCCTTATCGTAGCAATAAAGTGTAAGTACACTTCTTGACAGGGCATTCATAATGTCCTTGGAAGGTGCCTTCATAATAACATCCCTTACAAAATTGGTGGGAAGGGATCTCTGATTCGCCAGAAGCCTGGTAAAGCTCTGAAGCTCCGTCTCATTGGGAAGTTTGCCAAACAGCAAGAGATAGGTAGTCTCCTCGAAACCGTATCTGTCATCTTCAATAAATCCTCGGGTAAGCTCCTTAATGTCATAGCCTCTGTAGGAAAGACTTCCTGCACAGGGCACCTCCTTGCCGTCAACTACCTTCACTGCACATACATTGGAAACCTGAGTCAGGCCTGCAAGAACGCCCTTACCATTGATATCACGAAGACCTCGCTTTACATCGTATTTCTGATAAAGTGACAGATCAAGACTGGTATGCTCCTTACAGATTCCTGTCAGGCTTTCTATTTCCGGTGTTACTTTCATGTTAAATCCTGCCATATGGTAAACCCCTTTCTCTTTTTAATTTTCCGATAAATCTTCCTCCCTGAAAAATGCAAGCTTGCTTATCTTTGTTTATATGTGGACAGGAACTCTCTCATCTTGCCCATAGCCTTCTCCAGCTGACGCACGTTCGGCAGATATACTACACGGAAGTGGTCCGGAGAATTCCAGTTAAAGCCCTTACCCGGTACCAGAAGCACCTGCTTCTCATGCAGGAAATCAAGAGCGAACTGTTCATCATTGTAAATATTGAATTTCTCTGTGTCGATCTTCGGGAAAATGTAGAAGGCAGCCTTAGGCTTCACAGCACTGATTCCCGGAATATCATTAAGGGCCTTGTAAATAAAGTCTCTCTGCTCGTAAACCCTTCCGCCCGGCTGAATGTATTCATTCACACTCTGGTAGCCGCCAAGTGCCGTCTGCACAATGGACTGGGCCGGAACATTAGAGCAAAGACGCATGGATGAGAGCATATTGATTCCCTCTATGTAGCCCTTCGCCTTATTCTTGGCACCGCTTAGGATCATCCATCCGATACGGAAGCCTGCGATCATGTGGGACTTGGAAAGTCCGGAAAAGGTAACGCAGAATACATCCGGTGCCAAAGAGGCGATGGAGGTATGCTTATACCCGTCCATGATCAAACGGTCATAAATCTCATCGGAGAAAATGATCAGCTCATGCTCTCTTGCGATCTGTACGATCTGCTCCAGGATCTCCTTAGGATATACCGCACCTGTAGGATTATTGGGATTAATGATAACGATGGCCTTGGTCTTATCTGTGATCTTGCTTCTGATGTCATCAATATCCGGATACCATTCTGACTGCTCATCACAGATGTAATGCACTACATTACCTCCGGCTAAGGTAGCAGTCGCTGTCCATAGAGGATAATCCGGTGCCGGGATCAGGATCTCGTCCCCATTATCCAAAAGGGCCTGCATACACAGGTTGATCAGCTCGCTGACACCATTACCTGTATAAATATCATTCATGGTCACGCCCGGGATTCCCCGAAGCTGTGCATACTGCATGATTGCCTTTCTCGCTGAGAATATTCCCTTGGAATCAGAATACCCCTGTGAGGTACGGATATTGCTCAGCATGTCCAGTATTACTTCCTGTGGTGCGGAAAAACCGAAAGGATATGGGTTGCCGATATTCAGTTTCAGGATCTCCATTCCATCCTCTTCCATTCTGGCTGCCTCATCCACAACCGGGCCTCGCACATCGTATAGTACGTTATCCAGTTTGCTGGATTTCTCAAATGTCTTCATTTATTTTCACTCCTTTGCATCGGCATAGCATGTTTCTTGTTTTCTATCATCTCATATTTGGCTGATTTTCGCAAGCCCCTATGAAATTTTTGGAAATCCGAAAAAAACTCTTTTCTTTTTTAGCGCTTTAGTGTATAATAGCGACGTTGAAAAAATTTTACATACTCAGGATGAGGAGGAATTACAATGTCTTACACTGAAGAAGTATATGAAAGAGTCGTAGCACAGAATCCTGGCGAGCCGGAGTTTCATCAGGCAGTAAAAGAGGTTCTGGATTCCCTGAAAGTCGTAATCGACAAAAATGAAGAAGAATACCGCAGCATGTCTCTTCTGGAACGTCTTGTTGAGCCGGAAAGAATCATTTCCTTCCGTGTTCCGTGGGTAGATGACAAGGGCGTTGTTCAGGTTAATAAGGGTTACCGTGTACAGTTCAACAGTGCAATCGGACCTTACAAGGGTGGTCTTCGTTTCCATCCGTCAGTTAACCAGGGTATCTTAAAATTCCTTGGATTTGAGCAGACTTTTAAGAACTCCCTTACCGGACTTCCCATTGGCGGTGGTAAAGGTGGTTCCAACTTTGACCCGAAGGGTAAATCTGACAGAGAGGTTATGGCATTCTGCCAGAGCTTTATGACAGAGCTTTCTAAATATATTGGTGCTGATACTGATGTTCCTGCAGGAGATATCGGTGTAGGCGGACGTGAGATCGGTTATTTATTTGGACAGTATAAGAGAATCCGCGGATTATATGAGGGTGTTCTTACAGGTAAGGGACTTACCTACGGCGGATCCCTGATTCGTACACAGGCTACCGGATATGGTGTTGTTTATATGCTTGATGAGATCATGAAAGCACATAATGATTCTATCGATGGAAAGACCTTCATCGTTACAGGCTCCGGAAATGTTGCAATCTACGCAGTTGAGAAGGCTCAGCAGCTGGGCGGCAAGGTTGTTGCTATGTGCGACTCCAACGGATATGTATATGATCCTGAGGGAATCAAGCTTGATATTGTTAAAGATATCAAAGAAGTAAAACGTGGACGTATCAAAGAGTATGCTGACCGCGTTGAGGGTGCTACTTATACAGAGGGTACCGGAATCTGGAACATCAAATGTGATGTTTACCTTCCATGTGCTACTCAGAACGAGCTTGCACTTGACGGAGCTAAAACTCTTGTTGCTAACGGCTGCAAATATGTAGTTGAGGGTGCAAACATGCCTACTACTCTGGATGCTACAGGTTATCTGCAGGAGAACGGTGTTCTGTTCATGCCTGGTAAAGCAGCTAACGCTGGCGGTGTTGCTACTTCTGCTCTTGAGATGAGCCAGAACTCCATGAGACTTTCCTGGACAGCTGAGGAAGTGGATGAGAAGCTTCACGGTATCATGGTAGATATCTTCCATAAAGCTGATGATGCTGCTAAGCGTTACGGCATGGAGGACAACTATGTTGCTGGTGCTAACATCGCTGGATTCGAGAAGGTTGTAGATGCTATGAAGGCTCAGGGTATCTGCTAATCTGAGCATGATATGAAATTGAGAGGGGCGGGCGCTTCGGCGCCTGCCCCTTTTTTGTATGGTGGAAGAAAATTTGCGTAGCGAAAATCCCCCGCTCTACGGCGGGGGCGGGAACCGCGAACTCCGCTTCGCTCCGTTTGCGTAGCGAAAATCCCCCGCTCTACGGCGGGGGATTTTCTTAGTTCATGAACTTCTTCAATTCATCCATGAAGGTGCTTACATCTTTAAATTCCCTGTACACGGACGCGAAGCGCACGTAGGCGACGGAATCCAGGTCTTTTAGGTGGCTCATGACGATTTCGCCAATCTTGGTGCTGGAGATTTCTTTTTCTTCGGTGTCGAAGATGTCGCCTTCTACGGCGTCGATCATGGCTTCTAATTTCTCGCTGGCGATGGGACGCTTATAGCAGGCGCGGCGGATGCCGTTGATCAGTTTGTTGCGGTCGTATTGCTCCCGGTTCAGATTTTTCTTGATGACCGTCAGCGGAATGATCTCCACATTCTCATATGTAGTAAATCTCCTTCCGCAGGAATCGCACAATCTTCTGCGGCGGATGGAATTAGTTTCTTCTACTGGTCTTGAATCTACTACTCTTGTATTATCCTGATTGCAATATGGGCATCTCATATGAACTTGTCTCCCTCCTTTTCGCTCCCATGTATCAGCCTTTCAAAACGGACATGCCGCTTGTTGGCGGCATCACTTTATATTAGGTATTCCTCATTTTTTTAGGAGCAATTCATTGGCACTTTTACAGGTATTTTCTCACTTGCCAGAACCAGCACCAATCTTTTCATTCGGTAACATAAAACGAACTGAATTTCTTAATTTTTATTATACTTTAAATATAGAAAGTGTGTCAACAAACTCTGGGCATATTTTCAGAATTTTTGCATAATCTCATAAAAAACAGGTATTTTGCATGCGTATCTGCGAATTAAAACAAAAAGAAGTGATCAATATCTGTACCTGCCGTACTTTGGGCTGCCCGGTGGATGTGGAGTTTGACTGCGAAAGCGGGTGTATTACGGCTATTGTGGTTCCGGGACCCGGGAGCTTTTGCTTCTGTTTCTGGGGTCCGGCCAGCGAGTATGTCATTCCCTGGAACTGCATCCGGCAGATTGGGGATGACATTATTTTAGTAGAGATTGATGAAAAGCATTGCTGTAAAAAAGACTAATACAGCCAAATTCAGGCAAAATATAACACCAGTCAGGAGTTACAAACTATGAAACCTGCTAAGCTCATTGCAATATGGTTTTAAATTGTCAAGGGGCAATAATTTTTATATTTTCCCGAAAAAAGAATATTTATCCTCCGGCATGAGAATCATTTTATTAATCCGTTTACTTATGCACAAAAAGGAGGATTCATAAAATGGCACTTAACAAAGTTGAAATTTGCGGAGTTAATACGTCGAAGCTTCCGGTATTGAAAGCAGAGGAAAAAGAGGAACTTTTTCGCCGGATCAAAGAGGGTGATGAAGAGGCCAGGGAGCTTTATATTAAAGGCAATCTGCGGCTTGTTCTCAGTGTGATCAAGCGTTTTTCAGGGAGCAGTGAAAATATGGATGATCTTTTTCAGATCGGGTGTATTGGGTTGATTAAGGCCATCGACAATTTTGACACTACATTGAATGTAAAATTTTCTACTTATGCAGTGCCTATGATCATTGGAGAAATCCGGCGGTATCTCCGGGATAACAACAGTATTCGGGTGAGCCGGTCTTTGCGGGATATTGCTTACCGGGCGATTTATGCGAAAGAGACTTACATGAAGAATAATCTGAAGGAGCCGACGATTGCGGAGATTGCCAACGAGATTGGGATTGAGAAGGAGACGATTGTTTATGCGATGGATGCGATCCAGAATCCGGTGAGTTTGTTTGAGCCGGTTTATACGGAGGGTGGGGATACCCTTTACGTGATGGATCAAATCAGTGATAAGAAGAACCGGGAGGAAAACTGGGTGGAGAACCTTTCCCTGCGGGAGGCGATTAACAGGCTGAATCAGCGGGAGCGGCATATTATTGACTTGCGTTTCTATGAGGGGAAAACACAGATGGAAGTGGCCCAGGAGATTGGGATTTCCCAGGCGCAGGTCAGCAGGTTGGAGAAAAATGCGCTGAAGACTATGAGGAATTATTTGAGGGCATGATGTATGCCGTTACCCGTACGCGCTTTTACAAGGTATATTCACCGCAGGCCGTCGCAACGTTCCGGCAAGCTAGCTGGTAACTTCGACTAAGACGCTCAGGAGAGCCTTCGCGCCTAAGTCTCCGTAACCATCGGATCTCGCCTCCACTAAAGACGCTCCTGAAATGGCCTGCTACATGAATATACCTTGCAAAATCGCTGGTTATCGACAACTGGTAATACAGCAAAAATTAAGTATCTGCTATATTGACACAGGGTGATTTTCTCATCTGTAAAGCATGCGTAACCCATCCTCTTATAATCCGGTATAAGCCCTATATAAACTTCCCTTGTACTCATCAGTTCCATCCAGTACACAGCATCCGGGCACCTGTTATTCCTAAGCAGGTCATTTCAGGTGCGTTCTTAGCGAAGGTGAAATCCACTGCTTACGAAGACTTAATCGTGAAGGCTATCCTGAACGATTTAGTCGTAGTTAGCAGTTAGTTCACCGGAGCGTTGCACCGACCTGCGTGGAATAACAGGTGCCCGGATGCGTCCCTATTGAATCCACTATTCTAACGCTTTTTCCAATTCTTTCACTACAATTTTCAATGCCTTAATTCTCGCATACTTCTTATCCACAGATTCCAGAATATGCCACGGAGCGTAGGTTGTGCTGGTTTTGGTGAGCATTTCGTCTACGGCGGTTTCGTAGGCATCCCATTTCTCGCGGTTGCGCCAGTCCTCGTCAGTGATTTTCCACTGTTTTTCCGGATTATTCTGGCGATCTGTAAAACGGGCAAGCTGGGTATCCTTATCAATCTGAACCCAGAATTTAATAATCACAGCACCCCAGTCAGACAACTCCTTTTCAAACTCATTGATCTCATTGTAAGCACGCTTCCAGTCATTTTCACTGCAAAAGCCCTCCAGCCTTTCCACCATCACACGGCCGTACCAGGTGCGGTCAAAGATAGCAATATGGCCATCCTTAGGCAGTCTTGTCCAGAAACGCCACAGATAATGACGTGCCTTTTCATGGGGCTCCGGGCTGGCAATAGGATGAACCTCAAAGCCACGGGGATCAAGAGCCTCTGTAATTCGCTTGATATTTCCACCCTTTCCAGCTGCATCCCAGCCCTCATAGGTAATGATCACAGGCACACGCTTCCGATACAGACGGTTATGAAGCTCTCCCAGTTTTTTCTGCAGATGTTTCAGCTCCTTCTTATATTCCTCATCTTCCATCACCTTGTCTGCCAGTTCGATTTCAGAAAGCCGGGGCATTTTCACAAGAGGAAAAACATTTGGGAGAAGAGGCGCACTGTGGGCGCTGTTCTGCAGGGCAACGTCAATATTATTTACCATTGTCTCAAGCACCTGAAGCTCCGCCCAGCCTCTGTCTGCAGCATCGATAATATACCAGGGTGCAATGGAGGTGTTAGTGTCTGTAAGATAGCGGTCAAAAACCTTCTGGCAGCGTTTGTAGTGTTCGTTCTGCCATCTGTCAAAATCATTTACACGCCACCTGGTATCATGATCCTTGTGAAGGTGCTCCATGCGGCTTGTCTGCTCTTTTTTATCGATCTCCATGAAAAATTTCAGTACCAGATAACCATTATCTGTAAGCTGCCGCTCAAAATGCTTAATACTCTCAATCCGCTGTGTGTAAGCTTCCTCCTCTAATCCATTCAGGCAATCCTTGCAGGTCTGCTCCATCCAGCCGGAATCCAGAAAGGTAAATTTGCCAGCTTCCGGGATTTGGTTGAAATAGCGGTACAGAAACGGTCTGCGCAGCTCATCCTCTGTAGGCTTGGACATAGTAGCCACCTTAAAAAAGCGAGGATCAATATATTTGATCACCTTACCGATGGTGCTTCCCTTGCCGGATGCACTCCAGCCTTCAAACAGCACAAGCACCGGAAGCTTATGCTCCTTTAGCTTCATCTGCTGCTGGTAAAGCTTCTCTCCTGCTTCCTTGATTCGTTTTTTCAGTTCATCTTTTTCCGGTATCTCTTCCGGTATCCAGGTTTTCAGCATTGCAATTCCTCCTTATATCTGATGCTGTTAAGCTCTGAATCTGCTCACGGCCTCGTTATTTTCTGTATTATATCATATCTATTCCCATTTTGCTTGAATTTTACAAATATTTAATGATACCAGTGTCAAAAGGTCAAAAAGCCGTTCGTGCTTGCACGATAAGGCTTTTGAACTTGGGACACGCCAAATATGAGAAAGTAGCGATTTACGTAGTAAATCAGCGGATTTCGAATATTTGGAGGATTGCGGGAGCTGCGTAGCAATCCGGGGATCAAATGAGTGTCAAAAGAACTTTTGACACTCATATCATTAAATTTAGCTTGCAACTTATGGTTCGAATATTCTATATACATCCGGGCAATTTTGTGTTATGATACAGGAAATCATAATTTGTACAGATTTTGCAAGGACGCAGCATGTAGAATGTTGCGCCTTTCTTATATGTGAGAAAGGATACTTCCTGTTCCATATGCCGCATCCTGCAAAATACCAAAGGAGGGGATTTCCATGCCTTTATCTGTTTTTATTGAAATGACCCTGTCTGCCATTCTCACGGTGTGGTCACCGGGGCCAAATAATATCCTGCTGCTTTCCACGGCAAGCAAATATGGAATTTCCGGGAATCTGCGGTTTATGACGGGAATCTGGAGCGGTTCTCTTACTTTGATGTGTCTTTCCGGACTGTTCTGCAGCACCCTTGGAAAGGTGGTTCCGGGAATCCAGCCTGTGATGAAGTATCTGGGTGCTGCCTATGTGCTGTATCTGGCATGGCAGACCTGGCGCCGACTTCCGCCCTCAGATGCGGTACAGGAGAAAAAGCCCACCTGGCTCATGGGCTATTTCCTGCAGCTGGTGAATGTGAAGATTATCATTTATGGACTGACTATGTTTTCCGCTTATATTCTGCCTTATGAGACAAAAGCTCCCATACTGTTTGGGTTTGCGGTGTATCTGATGTTTCTCGGGGCACTGGGAAATCTGATCTGGGCGTTTGCAGGAAATATGCTAAAGCGGTTTTACAGTGGACATTATAAGCTGATGAACGGGGTTATGGCCCTTTTGCTGGTATGGTGTTCCCTGAGAATTGCAGGATTATTGTAAAAAAACACCTTCTGAAATGCTCTCCCATCTCAGAAGGTGTTTTTCTTTATTTACTTAAATGCGTCTACCAGCTCCTGGCCATCGTCATAGCCCTGGTTTTTCAGTTCTTCTACAAACCACTGATCTACGCCGTCTACAGCCTCTTTAAAGGAATCAATGTCCATATCTTCCTTTTGGGTAATGGTTACACCGTTTTTCCCTGCCCAGCGATCCATAATCTCTTCGTCACCGGAACGGTTAATGTAACGCTCATATTCCACTGCCATTCTTCCTGCTTTGTCCACAACCTCCTGCTGCTCAGGAGTCAGTCCGTCATAGATGTCCTGATTGATGCAGAAGAACAGACAGTCATAAATTGCATCCCACATGGAGCAGTATGGCTGAACCTCCTGCACACTGGCTGCATCAATTGCCGGAAGGGGATTCTCCTGGCCTTCGACTGTGTTCTGCTGAAGAGCGGTATAGGTTTCAGACCAGTTCAGGTTGGTAGCATCTGCTCCCCATCTCTTATAGCATTCCATAAGAAGGTTGGATCCTGCTACACGGATTTTCAGGTTCTTCATATCGTCCACGGATTTTACTTCGCGGACGCTGTTAGTAAGCTCACGGAAGCCGTTCTCTGCAATTCCCATGCAATGCAGACCATACTCGCTGAGGATTTCCTTTAATTTTTCGCCTGCCTCGCCGTCAAACTTGGCATCTGCGTCTTCTACAGAGTCGTAAATAAACGGCAGAGACACTACGTTGAATCTTGGGTCAAAGGCAGAGTAGATCAGATTGGAATGCATGGAAATCTGTACCGGATCTCCGTTCATTAATGCCTGGATTCCCTCGGACTGGTTTCCGTTTGTCAGCTGATCTGCTGCATATACGTTTACCTTTACTTTTCCACCTGTGGCTTTTTCCATCAGCTCGCCAAACTTACGGCCACCCTCTGCCCAGGTAGAGGTTTCTGTTGTGGAGCAGGTAAAGTTCCAGGTGGTTTCCTTCCAGTCAAGGTCGCTGTAATCACCGATTCCTGCAAATGCCTCCACCAGCTCTTCTGCATCGTCATAGCCCTGTTTCTTCAGTTCTTCTACAAACCACTGGTCTATACCGTCTACAGCCTCTTTGAAGGAATCAATATCCATATCCTCTTTCTGGGTAAAGGTTACACCGTTTTTCTCTGCCCAGCGATCCATAATCTCTTCATCGCCGGAACGGTTAATATAACGCTCATACTCTACTGCTTTCTGACCAGCCTCGTCTACAACCGCCTGCTGCTCAGGAGTCAGTCCATTGTAAATGTCCTGATTGATGCAGAAGAACAGACAGTCATAAATTGCATCCCACATAGAGCAGTATGGCTGAACCTCCTGCACACTGGCTGCATCAATTGCCGGAAGGGGATTCTCCTGGCCTTCGACTGTGTTCTGCTGAAGAGCGGTATAGGTTTCAGACCAGTTCAGGTTGGTAGCATCTGCTCCCCATCTCTTATAGCATTCCATAAGAAGGTTGGATCCTGCTACACGGATTTTCAGGTTCTTCATATCGTCCACGGATTTTACCTCGCGGACGCTGTTTGTAAGCTCACGGAATCCGTTCTCTGCAATTCCCATACAGTGCAGACCATACTCACTGAGGATTTCCTTTAATTTTTCTCCTGCCTCACCGTCAAACTTGGCATCTGCATCTTCCACAGAGTCGTAGATAAATGGCAGGGACACTACGTTGAATCTTGGGTCAAAGGCAGAATAGATCAGGTTGGAATGCATGGAAATCTGTACCGGATCTCCGTTCATTAATGCCTGGATTCCTTCGGACTGGTTTCCGTTTGTCAGCTGATCTGCTGCATATACGTTTACCTTTACTTTTCCCCCTGTGGCTTTTTCCATCAGCTCGCCAAACTTACGGCCGCCATCTGCCCAGGTAGAGGTTTCTGTTGTAGAGCAGGTAAAGTTCCAGGTGGTTTCCTCCCAGCCAAGGTCACTGTAGTCACCGATTTCATTGAAGGAATGATCCTCCTCGCCAGCTGCAGAGGCTGCGGTGGAACCGTTTTCGCCGGAAGCGGAGTCTCCGGAATAAGCACCGTTTTTTGCAAGAGCTTTTGGCAGTGCTGTTGAGGTAACCGGAATATAGGTTACAACCAGAAGCACAGCAATACATGCTGCCAGCATAGGCATAACGGCTTTGGAAATTTCCTGAAGGGTAACCTCCATGCCTTTTTTGATCTTGATTCCAATTGCCACAAACAGATTGACTCCTACAGGAGGGGTAACCTGTCCGATTGCCAGGTTTACAGTTGCCATAACACCAAAGGCTACCACATCATAGCCAAGTGCTTTGCATACCGGAAGCATAACCGGAATGAAAATGTACATTGCAGAGTTTGCATCAATGAAGCAGCCTGCAATAAGGAAGATAATGTTTACAATCAGAAGGAAGGTAAACTGGTTATGTGCAATGCTTCCAAGGAGCTGGGAAGCTGCATCTGCAATACCGAATTTGGTACATACATAGGAAAACAGGGAAGCACATGCTACGATCAGCATGATTCCTCCGGTTGTTTTCGCAGAGTCAACACAAAGATCAAACAGGTCTTTTAATTTTACCTCACGATAGATTACCATACCTACAAACAGACCATATACAACGGATACGGCTGCTGCCTCTGTTGGGGTAAAAACGCCGCCGTAAATACCGCCCAGGATAATGATCGGCATAAGGAAGCCCCAGAAAGCATCCTTAAATGCATCCCAGCGTTCCCTGGCTGTGGCTTTTTTCTGTGCCGGCTGGATGCCTTTTCTTCTGGCTTCCACCATAACCACGATAACAAGTGCAACGCCCATCAGAATACCAGGTACAATACCTGCCATGAACATATCTGCAATGGATACGCCTGTAATGGAGGCATATACGACGAAGGCGATACTTGGCGGAATGACGATGGCGATGGAACTGGAGGTGGCCATCAGCGCAGTAGAAAATGGTGCGCTAAAGCCGCCTCTTTCCACCATTGCCGGAACCAGAACTGCGCCAAGGGCTGCAACAGTTGCCGGGCCGGAACCGGAAATTGCACCGAAGAAGCAGGCTACAATAACGCATACGATTGCAATACCGCCTCTTCTGTGTCCCACACAGGTATCAACGAATTTAACAAGTCTTTTGGAAATTCCGGCTTTCGCCATGATATTTCCGGAAAGTACAAAAAATGGAATTGCCAGAAGCAAAAATTTGCTGATTCCGGCATACATATTGGTTGCCACAATAGTAAGGGAGGTTCCGGAGTACAAAATTGCACACACAGAGGACAGGCCCAGACAGATTGCAATGGGAACACCCATGATCAGGAAAACAAAAAATGAAACAAAAAGAACTGCGCTTATCATTTATTTATCCTCCTTCTTGATTTTGTCAGTACAGTAGTCAATGCAATATTCAATAAAATGTAAAATCATGCATCCGGATCCGATCGGAACAAAGGACCAAAAAATCCATTCCGGCCAGTTTAGTACGAAGGTACGCTTGCCGTTCTCCAGCTGTGTGATTACTTTGTCCATGCCAAACCAGAATAAAATGGCAGTAAAAATAATGCAAAGTATAGTAGAAAGGATTACGGATGGTTTTTTCAGCTTCCTGGGAAGGCGGTCTGTAACCAGGGACAGATTGACCAGCTCTCCTTCGCGACATGCAAGTGCAGCAGCCATTAAGGTAATAAGAACAAAGACTGCAACCACAAGCTCCTCGGTAAAGGACCAGGAACGATGGATGACTTTACGGGAAAAAACATTTCCCACTGTCAGGATCAGTATCAGCAGGGTGGATACTACAAGAATACAATTTTCCACTGCTGCTACTGCATTCATGATTTTCTTGAACACTTTCATTGATTTCTCCTCCTTTGTTGCTTGTGCGGTTTTTGTCTTTGCGCCGTTGACGCTCCCGCAGCTGCCGACGACATTCGCAATCCGGGCTATTGCCCTACTTGCTCATGTCGTCTTGCCCGTCCAATATCCTTGAATTTCCCATGCAAGCATGGGAGATTCAAGGCTGCTGTCCGGGACTTTCACGCAAAAAGTCCGCCCCTAAACTAGGGACGGACTATATAAGGCCGCAACCACCCTGTTTCTCCTTTGAAACAAGTACGAAAAGACAACGTACCGACATACGTGGTTCCGATAACGGGGAACAACCGTGGAAACCTACTTGTCCTGTGAAGCGTTCGGCTTCCCTTCTCAGGGATGATCTTCAAAACAGACCTGACGCTGCTTTCCACCTGCGCAGCTCTCTGTAGACAAGCTTCCTGTTCCTACTGCTTCCCTTCAAGGAATTTAATCCTTTTTAAATTTAGTTGTTTAACGAACTGAAGTAATTTTACTACCAAAGTTTTGGGAAGTCAAGTATAATTATACAAATTTCATGCATTATTTTTCGCCAGGGGCAGACAGATGTACATATCTGCCAAACACGCTCTACCTCAACACCTTCCGTGACTCCTCATCTGCGAACTGCTGCCGTACCAGCTGATAGTAATAGCCCTTCTTTTCCAGCAGCTCCAGGTGCCTGCCCTGCTCTACGATTTTTCCATCCCGCACTACTAGGATCAGATCTGCGTTCCGGATGGTGGACAGACGATGGGCAATGAGGAAGGAGGTTCTTCCTTTCAGAAGCTTGTCTGTAGCCTGCTGGATCAGCTGCTCGGTTTTGGTGTCAATGGAGGAGGTTGCCTCATCCAGAACGAAGATGGCGGGGTCCGCAAGAACTGCCCTGGCAAAAGAAAGGAGCTGCTTCTCTCCTGTGGAAAGACGGTCGCCGCCCTCTCCTACATCGCTGTCATAGCCCTTATCCAGTTTCTCGGCAACCTCATCCGCATGTACTGCCCGGGCAGCTGCCTTCACCTCTTCGTCTGTGGCATCCAGTCTTCCATAGCGGATGTTCTCCATTACCGTGCCGGAAAACAGGTGAGGATTCTGAAGCACATAGCCAATATTACTGTGCAGCCACAGCTGGCTTCTCTCCCTGTAATCCCTGCCGTCGATCAGGACTCTGCCTTTCGTCGGCTCGAAGAAACGGCAGGCCAGATTGACCAGCGTACTTTTGCCAGCACCGGTCTCTCCTACGATTGCCACGTTGGTGCCAGCCGGGATTTTCAGGTTGAAGTCGGTTAATACCTCTTCTTTTCCGTCTGGATACTGGAAGGAAACGTGCTCAAACTCAATGTCACCTTTAATAGGCTCCCAGTTCTCCTTGTGGGGATCAAAGAAATCACCGTATTTCTCCAGCACTTCCGGGAAATCTACCACCTGGGGCTTCTCTTCCAGAAGGGAGGTCACCCTCTCAATATTTGCCTGCGCGGAAATGCACTGGGACAAAATTCCGGCAAGTCTCTGGATTGGCTCGAAGATTCCTACTGCATAAGCAGTAAAGGCAGCAAGGGTTCCCAGATCCAGCCGTCCGTCAAGTACCATAATTCCGCCGCGGTCCAGCACAAGGGCAGTAGCCAAAAAACCGAAAAACGCTACCATAGGAATGTAAATGGCGTTCAGTCTTGCTGCTTTGATGGAGGCACTTCGCATTTCCTCTGTTACTGCGGAAAATTCGCCGAAATTTTTCTCCTCCACCACCAGGGACTTCACCGTTTTTGCGCCCATAATCCCCTCGTTGTAGCCGCTTGTGATCTTGGAATTGATCTTGCGTACCTGACGGTTCCAGGTAAGGATCCGGTTCTGGAAGTACCAGGTGAGCACGGCAATAGCCGGTACGATCATCATGATCACCAGTGCCAGCTTCCAGTTCAGGAAAAGCATTGCCACAAGCACGCCAACCACATAGGAAATGGCCCAGAGCATGTCGATCACATCCCAGGCGATCAGCTCGGTGATCCTTGCCACATCGTTCATCACCCTGGAGAGAATATATCCTACCGGAGTGGCGTTGTAATAGGAAAAGGACAGCTTCTGAAGGTGGACAAACAGGGCGCGCTTCATATCGCGGCCTGTTTCCACGTCAATTTTCATGCATCCTCTGGTAAAGCAGATTACCGTACACATCTGGAACACGATCACGGCAATATACAAAAGGATAAATCCACCAAGGCCTGACAGGGTATTCTTCTCAATAAAGGAATCAATGGCATGGCGCTGGAACAAAGGCATAATAATGTCCACAACTGAACAAAGCAGATTCATCAGCACAACCATGATCAATGTATTTTTTCTTGGTGCAAGAAAGGGAAATATTTTTTTCCAGATGGAAAGGTCTATGGATTTGGTATATTCTTTTTCTTCTATTCGCATACTGCACCTCCTTCCATGAGACGAATGTCACTGTTCATCTGTATCTCATAAATATCTTTGTATGGTCCCTCCTGCTGGATCAGCTGGTCGTGAGTTCCCATCTGCTGGATTTCCCCTTTGTCCATGACAATAATGCAGTCTGCCTGCATAAGGGAAGTGATTCTGTGGGAAATCATAATGACCGTGGCTTTCTCCATCTCTTTTTTCAGTTCTTTGCGGATCTTGTTGTCTGTCTCGGTATCTACTGCGGAAAGGGAATCGTCAAATACCAGCACCGGAGCCTGTTTCATCAGCATTCTGGCAATGGCAACACGCTGCTTCTGGCCACCGGATAAGGTAACGCCGCGCTCTCCCACAATGGTGTCGTATCCGTCGGTAAAATGCAGGATGGACTCGTCCACACAGGCAATTTCCGCTGCATGGCGGATTTCCTCATCCAGAAGCTGCTCCTTTGTGATGCCGATGTTTTCCCGGATGGTCCGGGAGAAAAGGAAGGGTTCCTGAAGGACCATTCCGATGTTCTGGCGCAGATACTGGCGGTCGATGTCACGGATGTCCGTGCCGCCGATGGTGATGCTTCCGCATCCCTCTGGCAGATCGTACAGGCGGTTCAGAAGATGGACCATGGTGGATTTGCCGCTGCCTGTGGTGCCAAGGATGGCGAAGGTGCTGCCTGCTGGGATGGTGAAGTTGATGTTTTTCAAAATCGGGTGATCCAGGGAATAAGCGAAGGACACATTGCGGAAACAGATGTCTCCGGTCAGCGCTGGCTTGTTATTGGCATCTGTCGCATCCTCTTCCTCTGCTTCCAGAATATAAGCCACACGCTCCATGGAAACGCCTGCCTTACTCATATCGGAGATGATTCTGCCCAGGCTTCGCACCGGCCAGGTGAGGGAGGCGTTGTAGGAAAGAAAAGCAATAAATTCGCCAAGGGTGATCCTTCCTTCCACAGCGAACACCACGCCCAGAACCATAACCGTCAATACCTGCAGGTTGGTGATCAGATCGCCAGATGCCCAGAACACACTCATCAGCTTCCCCAGGTAAACCCAGAGGTCTGAGTAGGCGTTGTTTTTCTGGTCAAAGCGGTCGATCTCGTATTTCTCACGTCCAAAGGCACGGACCACCCGCACTCCTGTCAGGTTCTCCTGCACGGTGCTGGAAAGGGCGCCTTCCGCCTCGTCGGCATCCTGGAACCGCTTCCCGATCCGGGAATGAAAGAATGCGGAATAGCCGATGATCATCGGGAAAAAAGCTGCCGCCGCCAGGGTGATGGGCACATTCATGGAAAACATGATTCCCAGATACAAAATGATCAGAAAACAGATTCGGAACACCTCTGGAAGCTGCCGGCACACAAAGTTGCGGATGACTTCCACGTCTGAGGTACACCTCTGGATGATTTCTCCGGTCTGATGCTGTACATGCCAGGAAAATGGCAGATACTGGGTATGATGATACAAGGTATCACGGATGGATTTCAAAAAATTCTCGGAGCCTTTTGCCAGGCACATTTTACTCAGGTAATTAAAAATCCCCGACAAAACAGCTGCGGCTACCACCAGAATGGCGGCCAGTAACAAGGCCTGCCGCACGTTCAGACCATCCGGGATTCCATCCAGCACCAGAATATGGTCTGCCGTGTATTTCACGATTTGCGGGATCAGTGCGTTGCATGCTGTAAACAGCACGGAAAACACTAAGGTTCCCACTAAAAACCGGATATTTCCTTTCAGGAAACGGAAAATGATCCGGAATTTGTCAGTTTTTCTTTTTGATTTCATACTTTCCCCCTGTTTTGGTTTTACTTCCTGCTTTTCTTTTGCTCTTCTGGTCCAGACAAAAGCACTTCGCGTAAGCTCCCCTAAATAACGCATTGTGCTTTATGGGAACTGCGCCATATGCATTTGTCAAAATTGACAGTAAAAAAAGGACACCCCTCTGAATCAAGGGATGTCCTGTATACGCAAAAGTCACTGCAATATTCGCTCTGTGTGAATCCGTCCAATTCTTAGGATGCTTTTATCTAAGAAAAAGCCCTTCTCACATCGCTTCGCAGTCCATAAAAGCAGGCAGCTGGATATTCCTTAATCTCAGGTTTTCATGTAAATGATTGTTTCTTATTCCTGTGATATTCATATTACTGCCTCCTTTCCTTTCTTTTCATCACATGTGCTTTTAACTATATAGCACACAGATGTTTGTGTCAAGCTCTTTTTATCGTTTTAGTTGATCATCTGGCTGTACTGCTCTGCGATAGGGCCAATATCGCCGTATGCAAGCAGCTGGCCTTTTTCCAGGATCATGGCTTTGTTGCAAAGACGCATAACCTGCTCCAGGGAATGGGATACGAAAAGCACGGTGACACCGGAGTCGAACATGCTCATGATCTTCTTCTCGCTTTTCTTACGGAACTTGGCATCTCCGACGGAAAGCACCTCGTCCAGGATCAGAATCTGGGGCTCCACAACTGTGGCGATGGAAAATCCAAGCCTTGATTTCATACCGGATGAATAATTTTTCACCGGAACATCCATAAATTTCTGAAGCTCGGAAAATTTCACAATCTCCTCGTATTTGCTGTCAATAAAATCCTTGGTATAGCCAAGCATGGAACCGTAAAGATAAATGTTCTCGGTTCCGGTGTACTGGGGCTCAAAGCCTGCGCCAAGTTCCAGAAGAGGAACCATTTTGCCGTGCTTTTTCACGCTTCCTGTGGTGGGCTTGAATACGCCGGAGATTACCTTAAGAAGGGTACTTTTTCCAGCTCCATTAAGGCCCAGGATTCCCACACGGTCTCCTTTTTCCACGCTGAAATTAATGTCTCTGAGAGCCCAGAACTCATTGTACTGGAGTTCACCTTTGATGGCTTTAAAAATGTAGTCCTTTAAGCTGTCAACCTTCTCGCGGCTCAGGTTGAATTTCATACTTACATCATTTACTTCTATGGCATTCTGGCTCATATTTTCTCCTTAAATATAAAGAATAAACTGATCCTGCTTTTTTCGGAAGCAGATTACGCCCACAATGGTGATCATAACGCTGAATCCCACTGCATATAATACATATGGCGGATACATAGGCTTTCCGAAAATTGCGGAACGGAAAATCTGGATGATGCAGTACAGCGGGTTGAATTTCAGGATCCATGCCCAGCCGCTCTTAAGGAGCTTGCTTGGATAGTAGAAAATCGCGCAGGTGTACATGATCATCATCAGGGCTACGGACCACAGATATTCAATATCCCGGAAAAATACGCCGATGGTTGCAAGAAGCATTCCGCTTCCATAAGAGAAAAGCAGGATAATAAGCAGCGGCACCGGAGCCTGAAGCAGATAAATGGTAGGCTTCACTCCAAGGATCACGCTTACGATTGCAAGCACCAAAAGGGAGATCAGGAAAATTACATAGTTATAAGCAACGGCTGAAAGGGGGTATAAATACTTGGGTACATATACCTTCTTGATCATGCCGGAGTTGGCACGGATGGATTTCAGCGCTGCTTTGGTGGCCTGTGAATAAAAGCTGTACAGAAGACGTCCTGTCAGAATGTATACAGGGAAGGTTCTGTCTTTGTTTCCATAGAGAGTTCCGAATACGATGGTCAGTACGATCATGGAAAGCAAAGGCTCCAGCATTGACCATACAATACCGAGATAGGAACGGCGGTATTTCAGCTTGATTCCTTTTTTTACCAGCTCGCTTAACAGGAACTGGTATTGTCTGAAATTGTCAATGTATTTCTTCATATTCACTCCATTGTATAAATAGATTGGCTTTCCCGGAGATTGTGTCTCCGAAAAAACTAAGCTGTATTTTAGCACACTCTACCATGGGTTGCAATATTAACCTCGGTTCCGGCTGGCTTCTACGGCCATCTGATAGGCTTCGGCGTAGGAGATTCCGGTTTTGCGGCAGATTTTGGCAAGGCTTTCGTATTCCGGGTAGCACTTCTGGGCGCCTTCCGGGCCGCAGATTTTTACTTCCACTTCGCCGAAGGGGATCATGACTTTTTCTTTGCGTCTTGGTAAAATGGTACGCTCCATTCTTGCCTTGCGGATGCCGATGCTGGTGGTCTCTGCGAAAATCAGGGCTTCCATGCCGGGGACATCTTCTTCCTTGCAGATTACGGTGAGCAGCCATGCTGGGCGATTTTTCTTCATATATACAGGGGTGTAGTGGACGTCTCTTGCGCCTGCTTCAAAAAGGCGCTCCATTACGAAGCCAAGGACTTCACCGCTGCAATCGTCGATGTTGGTTTCCAGTTTGTAGATAACGTCTTTGTCATCGCTGGATTGGTCGGAGTCTGTGTTTCGAATCAGCATGGCGCGGAGGATTCCCGGGCATTCGTAGGTTCGTTTGCCGGCTCCGATGCCGATTTTTTCAATTTCGAAATTCTCCGGAAGTGTTTTGCCGGTGCGCACTGCGGCTACGATTGCGGCGCCTGTTGGGGTGACAAGCTCGCCTTTTACCTGGGTAATCTTAAGGTCCAGGCCGCACTGCTGTACAATGTTGGTGACGGCAGGAACGGGAACCGGAAGGATGCCGTGCTGGCAGCGGATGGTGCCGATTCCTTCATATAATACAGGGATGATCACGTCTGTGATTCCAAGGTTGTCCAGGCAGACTGCCACGGATAAAATATCTACAATGGAGTCTACGGCGCCAACTTCGTGGAAATGAACTTCCTCTGCGGGCACGTTGTGGGCTTTGGCTTCCGCCTGGGCAAGTATTTCGAAAATGTCCAGGGAGATTTTTCTCGCGTTTTCGGTCATGTCGGCGGCAGCAATAATCTGGCGGATTCCTTTCATGCCGCGGTGCTGGTGATGGTGGTGGTGATCATGGGTATGCTCACCATCATGGCTGTGTGTGTGCTCATGCGCATGGTCTTCCTGATTATGAGAATGTTCATGTTCGTTATCGTGAGTATGGACATGCTCATGATTAGGTTCCTCTTCATGGCTGTGTGTGTGTCCATGTGAATGTTCTTCTTCGTGACTATGAGAGTGCTGGTGAGCGTGTACATGCTCATGGCTATGCTCTTCTTCATGACTATGCGCATGCACTTCCATCTTACTCAGCTGTGCTGCCTCTGCAGGATGCTCATGTCCATGTAAATACTCCATATCATGATCATGTCCGTCGATCTCGGCGTCCAGGATTACGTCGAAGTCACATGCGTCAATTCCGGATTTCTTTACACGGCTGATTTTGGTCTCGAAGCCCTGCACGGGCAGGCTTGCAAGTACTTTTCCCAGTACTTCCTGATCTGCGCCCAAGTCCAAAAGGGCTGCTACTGTCATATCCCCGCTGATTCCGGAATAGCATTCCAAATATAATGTTTTTCCCATTTTGTCTCCTTATTTTCCCAGTGCCAGACGGTTGATCTGCGTAGCCAGATAGCCGGCACCGTATCCATTGTCGATGTTGACGGTTGCAATTCCGTTTGCGCAGGAATTGATCATAGTGAGAAGGGCAGACAGTCCGTGGAAATTGGCGCCGTATCCCACAGAGGTAGGCACTGCAATCACCGGACGGCTTACCAGTCCGCCCATGACGCTTGCCAGGGCGCCCTCCATGCCTGCCACTGCTACCACGCAGTTGGCTTCCTGGATTACCTCAAGTCTGGAAAACAGACGGTGCATTCCGCTGACTCCCACATCATAAATCCGCTCCACATGGGTACCAAAATACTCTGCTGTCTGGGCAGCTTCCTCCGCAACGGGAATATCTGCGGTGCCAGCTGTGCACACAGCGATTTTGCCCTCGTGAACCTTATCCAGCTTCTCTATTTTCAGAATCCGGGAAAGGGGATCGTACTGAACCTGGGGGAATTTTTCCCGCACAAGCTCATACTGCGACTGGGATGCTCTGGTTCCCAGCACTTCGCCCTCCTCATGGTACAATCTTTCAAAAATTTTCAGCAGATGCTCATCTGCCTTATTGCTGCAATAGATTACCTCCGCAAAACCGGTACGGGCTTTCCTGCCTGTATCCAGTTTGGCATAATCCATTTCTTTATATCCATCCTGTCGGATCATCGTCCCTGCTGCGTCCGGGGAAAGGGTTCCCTGCTGCACCTGGGTCAGTATCTCTTTCAGTGTCATCTGTCACTTCACTCCTTATCTGCTGCCTGTATCGCGGTGCGCCCTTTCCTTGCGGAAGGCATTTTACCGCCACTTAATTGAACAGCAATTCAATTATACCGTTTTCTTTCCCTATATTCAACCGAAAAAAGTCCCGCCTCATCTTAGAAGCAGGACTTATTTTTCCTATGTATGTTTTATTTTGCTTTCGCTGCTTTCTTATCTCCAAGGAAGCCGATGGAGGTTACGCAGATCAGCTTATCGAAGATCATGAACATAGCCGGCAGAATGAACAGTACGACTACCATACTGATGATGGCACCACGTGCAAGCAGTGTACAGATAGAACCGATCATCTCAACCTGTGAATAACAGGAAACACCGAAGGTTGCTGCGAAGAAGCTAAGACCACTGCTGATGATGGACGGCATGCTGGTCTTATGGGCAATGCTGATGGCTTCCTTCTTATCCTTACCATGCTGTCTCTCTCTCTGATAACGGGTGGTCATCAGAATCGCATAGTCAACTGTGGCTCCTAACTGGATGGCACCGATGACAATACTTGCAACAAACGGAAGACTGATTCCCTGATAGAACGGAATCGCCATGTTTACAAAAATCGCAAATTCAATAACCGCAACCAGAATAATAGGCAGGGAAATTGATTTGAAAATGATCAGGATGATCAGGAAAATAGCACCGATGGAAATAACATTTACACGTACCAGGTCGGCATCTGTCGTATCCTGAAGGTCCTTCATAAGCGGTGCCTCGCCGATTACCATTGCTGTATCATCATATTTCTTAACGATTTCATTGATCTTGGCAAGCTGGGCATTTACCTCATCTGTTGCAGATTCATACTCGGAGCAGACAAATGCAAGCTCATACTGGTCACCCTTAAAAATCTTCTTCAGATCACTTGGTATCATGGATTCCGGAACAGTTGAGCCGATCAGGGAATTCATACCCAGACTCCACTTTACACCCTCAACCTCATCGATTTCGCTTAGCATCTTCTGCTTCTGCTTGGGATCCATGTCATTATCCATCATAACCATATGGATATTTCCTACTGCAAATGTTTTCTCCAGCTCATTGTTTGCAATGTTGCAGTCCAGGGTAGCCGGAAGGGATTCTGCAATGTTGTAATAAATCTGTGTATGATTGTTTCCGTAAATAGCCGGGAACAAAAGAACCAGGAAAATAACAACCCATGCCTTATAATGCTTTGTAATAAAAGCAGATGGCTTATCCATTCTGGAAAACAGAAGCTTATGCTGTGTCTTCTCAATTGGTTTGTCAAAGAACAGAACCAGTGCAGGGAGAATGGTTACGCAGCAGACAACACCAATGACAACGCCTTTTGCCATAACAATACCAAGGTCACGTCCAAGGGCAAAGGTCATAACACAAAGTGCAACAAAGCCGGCAACCGTTGTAACGGAGCTTCCTGCTACAGACTTGAAGGTATTTGCAATGGCATGACCCATGGCCCGGTCTTTCTCACCGGGGAAACGCTTCTTATTCTCTTCATAGCTGTTGAGAAGGAAAATGGAATAGTCCATTGTTACACCAAGCTGAAGGACTGCAGTAAGTGCCTGCGTAATATAGGAGGTCTCTCCCAATATAATATTGCTGCCCAGGTTATAGAGGATTGCCAGTCCGATACTAAGCAAGAACAGGAAGGGAACAACGAAGGATCCGCTTGTCAGCTCCAGAACGATCAGGCTGAGCACAGCTGCGATCACAACGTAAATCGGCAGCTCCTGCATGGCAATATTCTTAATATCCGTAACAACACCTGTCATACCACTAAGGAAGCACTGCTCATTGGCAATCTTACGAAGCTCTGTAATGGCTTCCATGGAATCATCGGAGGATGTGGTATTATCAAACAGTACCAGCATCATGGTGGCGTCGCCATTGATAAATACCTTTCTGTATTTCTCAGGAATCATTTCCACAGGAAGGGTGATATCTGCCACATCATCATACCAGAGAACATCCTTAACATGCTCTACCTGGCTGAACTCATCCTCCAGCTTCTGGACATCCTTCATTTCCATATTTTCCACGATTACCATGGAAAAGGCGCCCATTCCAAACTCATCCACCAGAATATCCTGACCCTTTACAGTTTCAAGGGTATCCGGCAGGTAACTTAACAGATCGTAATTAACTCTTGTCTCTGCAATTCCGATCACAGACGGGATTACCAGCAAAAGCCCGATAAGAAGAACCAGAACCTTATGCTTGGCTATCCATTTTCCTACTTTGACCATTGATGTCATCTCCTTAATTCATTTCTTTCGTACTATAGTATAACCCAAAATGACCAATAGTCAATATTTATTTTAACAAAAATGAAAAATAGTCATTTTTCTCAAAATCCGAGGAAAACGCCGATGATTTTTACTAAAAATGCCGCAACCCAGGCTACTGCGCACTGCATAATTACCACCTCTGCTGCCCATTTTCCACCCAGCTCCCGCTTCACAGAAGCAATAGCTGCCACACATGGTGTATACAGAAGGCAGAAGGTAAGAAGACAGACTGCTGCAAGGGGTGTCAGCACCTCTGTCAGGGCTGCCGTGCTGCCAAACAAAATGGACAGTGTGGAAACCACGCTCTCCTTTGCCATAAAGCCTGTGACAAGGGCTGTGGAAAATCTCCAGTCTCCAAAGCCAAGAGGCTTAAATACAGGTGCCACCATACCTGCCACAACTGCCAGAATACTGTCCTTGGAATCTGTCACAATATTCAGATGCAGGTCAAAGGTCTGTAAGAACCAGATTACAATTGTTGCCACAAAGATAACCGTAAAGGCTCTCTGCAGGAAATCCTTTGCTTTTTCCCAGAGCAGCTGCCCTACATTTTTCGCTCCCGGAAGACGGTAATTCGGAAGCTCCATTACAAAGGGCACTGCCTCGCCCTTGAACAGGGTTTTGCCGAAAATCAACGCCGTCAGAATTCCCATCAGAATTCCGCCAAAATAAAGTGCCACCATTACAAGTGCCCCATATTTCGGGAAAAATGCTGCTGTAAAGAATGCATAAATCGGAAGCTTTGCAGAGCAGCTCATAAACGGAGTAAGAAGAATGGTCATCTTACGGTCACGCTCAGAGGGAAGTGTTCTGCTTGCCATCACTCCCGGAACCGTACAGCCAAAGCCAACCAGCATTGGCACAATGCTTCGTCCGGAAAGTCCGATCTTACGAAGAAGCTTATCCATTACAAAGGCAACTCTTGCCATGTATCCGCTGTCTTCCAGAAGAGACAAAAAGAAAAACAGGGTGACGATTACAGGCAAAAAGCTGAGTACGCTTCCAACACCGTTGAAAATACCGTCAATTACAAGAGAATGAAGCACATCATTTACGTTCCAGGCAGTCAGCAGCTGATCCACTGCATTTGTCAGACTGGAAATTCCCATGTCAAGAACATCTGAAAGTCCTTTTCCGATCACACTGAAGGTAAGCCAGAACACAAGAGCCATAATGCCTGCAAAGCAGGGAATTGCTGTATATTTGCCGGTAAGGATCTTATCCATCTTCTGGCTTCTTAAATGCTCCTTGCTTTCATGAGGCTTGACAACCGTCTCGTCACAGACCTTTTCAATAAAATCAAAGCGCATGTGTGCAATGGCTGCAGAACGGTCAAGGCCTCTTTCCGCTTCCATCTGTTTTACAATATGCTCTAAGGTTTCCTTCTCATTCTGATCCAGCTTCAGCTTTTCCAGGATCAGCTCATCTCCCTCTGCAAGCTTGCTGGCTGCAAAGCGCACCGGAATGTCTGCCTTCTGGGCATGATCCTCGATCAGGTGCATAATTCCGTGAAGACATCTGTGAACTGCTCCGCCATCGTCATTGGCATCACAAAAATCCAGCCGTTTGGGGCGTTCCTGATATTTTGCCACATGAATGGCATGGGCTACAAGCTCATCGATTCCTTCGTTTTTTGCCGCTGAAATAGGAACAACAGGAATTCCAAGAAGCTCCTCCATCTGGTTTACCAAAACAGCTCCGCCGTTTTGTCTTACCTCGTCCATCATATTCAGTGCCAGTACCATGGGCACATCCAGCTCCATCAGCTGCATGGTCAGATAAAGATTTCGTTCAATGTTGGTGGCGTCTACAATGTTGATGATTCCCTTCGGCTTCTGCTCCAGAATAAAGCTTCTGGTTACGATTTCCTCGCTGGAATAAGGTGACATGGAATAAATTCCCGGAAGGTCTGTTACAAGAGTGTTCTTTTTTCCGCGGATGGCACCGTCCTTACGGTCAACAGTTACCCCCGGGAAATTTCCCACATGCTGATTGGAGCCGGTCAGCTGGTTGAACAGGGTAGTCTTGCCACAGTTCTGGTTTCCTGCCAGTGCGAAGGTAAGAAGCTCTCCTTCCGGAAGGGGATGCTCATCTGTCTTTTCGTGGTATTTGCCTCCTTCTCCAAGTCCCGGATGAGGAATGGCTTTGGCACGCTCGTTTCTCTTTGGAGCTTTCGCATCTCTGATGTTTTCGATTTCAATTTTGGCTGCATCTGCAAGGCGCAGGGTCAGCTCGTAGCTGTGGATCCGTATTTCAATAGGATCACCCATAGGTGCATATTTCACCATTGTCACATCTGCCATGGGAATGATTCCCATATCCAGAAAATGCTGTCTCAGGGCTCCCTCTCCGCCTACTACTGTCACAGTAGCGGTTTTTCCGATAGGAAGATCTTTTAACGTCATATGTACTGTCCTCTTTTCCTATGTATGATATGATGATGTAAGTGTCAAAAGTATAAATTGCGTTTGTGCTCGCACAAATAAGCAATTTATACTTATTGACACTCACATCATATGATTCCCCTTATTGAGAAATTTTATCTTGTTACAGGGGTTAGTTTATTCTAATTTTTTCAGGATGTCAATATTATTGAGAAATATTATTGACAAACTCTTTTTTATCTGCTAGAGTTACAAAACAAGGTTTCCCTGTGAGGGAGTAGCAAGCGTGTTATTCACACGTGGCAAGTCAACACACCGGCCGACAGCTGTTAGGAAGTAATGCTTTGGTCTGGCTTGCATTAAATTGCGAGACTCATGTATAACTGGTGCTATACATGGAGTCTGTCCTTTTATAAGATTGTTGATGACCCAATATATAGCGATGGTTATATATCGGGTCTTTTTTCATGCTTTTTAGAGCGTGTTTGAAAAATCATTCCCACAAATTGTGACGCACATCTTGCAGAAAGCCTTTTTCAAACACGCTCTAGTTAAAATATGGAGGAAAGTAAAAATGAGTTACAGCTTTGTCTTTTTTCTCAACAGTGCTCTTCTGGGAGTTGGGCTTGCAATGGATGCGTTTTCTGTCTCTCTTGCCAACGGCCTTCATGAGCCCAAAATGAGAGTCCGAAAAATGTGCGGTATTGCCGGGATTTTCGGCGGATTCCAGGCCTTTATGCCCATGGCCGGCTGGCTATGTGTCCATACCATTGTGGAATCCTTCCGGTCTTTTGAGAAATTTATTCCGTGGATTGCATTAATCCTGCTGGCTTATATCGGCGGTTCCATGCTGATAAACGGCATCCGGGGGACTGGAGAAGAGGAAGAATTTTCAGGGATTGGTCTTAAAGCACTTTTTATCCAGGGAGTTGCCACCTCCATTGACGCTTTGTCTGTAGGCTTTACCATCGCCAATTATGACTGGCTGATGGCTCTTGTCTGTTCTGTGATCATTGCTGTGGTTACTTTTTTTATCTGTATGACGGGGCTTTCCCTTGGAAAACGCTTTGGTACAAGGCTTTCCAACAAAGCAGATATTTTAGGCGGCGTGATACTGATCGCAATCGGCCTGGAGATTTTCATCAGCAATGTACTTTAACGTGTGTATTTATCATAAAAAAGCTTTTATCTGTCCAAAGGGAACGGATAAAAGCTTTTTTTAACGTAAGTCTGATTAACGAATTATAATATATCCACAGTAAACCAGATAAGTCAGTGCCATAATAATACCCTCTTTACGGCTGATTTTTCTTTTTGTTCCTGCAAAAAGCCACACAAGCACTGTGAATATCATAAGGATAATAATATCGATGATATTTTCCCTAAGCAGAGCAACCGGGCTGATGGTTGCTGAAATTCCAAGTACCATCAGAATGTTAAAAATATTGGAGCCTACCGCATTTCCGATTGCCATATCCACTTCATTCTTTCTGGCCGCAACTATAGAGGTTACAAGCTCCGGAAGTGAGGTTCCGATGGATACAATGGTAAGGCCTACCAGGGTCTGGCTCATTCCAAGTTCGATTGCAATTCTGCTGGCAGTATCAACGGTCAGATCACCTCCAAATGCAATGGCACCGGCTCCTACGATGAGGAAGAGGATGCTTTTTGCATATGACAGTTCTTTCGTTTCGCAGGCCTCAACACCTTCTATCTCAACCTTCTGTCCTGCCGCTCTGGCCTTCATTGCACTTTGTACCATTGTGAAAATATATGCAGCAAATATAATAAGAAAAACAATTCCGTCTATATGGCCAAGTGTCATTCCTGTTTTATCACCTATGCCAAGGATTCCCAGCACAAGCAGCAACAGGGCACATCCAAAGGACAAGGGAATATCTCTGATCAGAGTCACATTTTGTACCATGATGGGAGTCAGCACGGAGCAGACACCGATTACAAACATCAGATTAAAAATATTGGAGCCTACCACATTGCTGACTGCAAGCTCATTATTCTGCACCATAGAAGCCGTTACACTGACTGCTGTTTCCGGAAGTGAGGTTCCCATGGCTACGATGGTAAGACCGATGATAATAGGCGGAACCTTTAATTTCCTTGCAATACTGGAGCTTCCTTCTACAAAAAGATCAGCACCCTTTACCAGGAAGGCAAAGCCTGCCAGTAACAGCAGAATAACTGCTGCGATTGGCAATCCATTAATAAAATCCTGCATAACATTCTCCTTTACTCTTGTTATAATTATTTTTTCCTTTTTACAGATTCCTTATAAGGCAATTGTATAGGTATAAAATTCCAAAACGCAAAAAGACTCATGTATGCCAAAAACAGACATACATGAGTCTCATTCTTTAAGATTTGCCAGGCAAGGTCCAAAATGAACCAAAGCCGCGACTGTTGACAAACCACGCTTTCGCGCAAACTACTCCCTCACGGAATCTACAAGTGTATTTAATATATCAAATTGGCTCCAGGAAGTCAACCCCTTCAGAGCCTGTTATTTTACCGTTCACTTGCAGCCTTGTTATTCTTCTTCAATGTGCTCTCTTCCCTGGTCGATAATGGTGCGCACATGCTCATCTGCCAGAGAATAGAAAATGGATTTGCCCTCCCGGCGGCTTTTTACCAGCTTATTCTGCTTCAGAATGCGAAGCTGATGAGAAATAGCGGACTGTGTCATATTCAAAGCCTTGGCAAGATCGCACACGCATACCTCTGCCTCAAAAAGCACAAACAGAATGCGGATTCTTGTGGAATCGCCAAATACCTTAAAAAGCTCTGCAAGATCATAGAGTTCATTTTCCTCCGGAAGAGTTTCGTTTACGATCTGAAGAAGGTTTTCGTGAACCTCACAGCAATCGCAGGTTTCAACCTCTTTCTCTGTATCTTTTTTCATAATCAGGCACCTCATTTTATAGATATCCAAATAACAATACAACGAAATATCAAGCAAATCAATATGCTTATTCCTTAATATCCGTTGTATCCGTTCACTGAATTTCATTATATGAATTCAGGGGGCAAAATTCTCTGCCCCCTCTTTTGTTTCTAAAACATAGATGTCATCTTTCAGCGGCATCTCTCTGTATCATTAAAGATTCTTTACAAACAATGTGCGGATCGCGTTAAGTACTGCGAGAACCATAACTCCTACATCTGCGAAAATGGCAACCCACATGTTTGCAATACCAAGTGCGCCCAGGATCAGGCAGATCAGCTTGACTCCAATTGCGAAGTAAATATTCTCATATACAATGCGCATGCACTTTCTGGAAATGCGGATGGCTTTGGCGATTTTCACAGGGTCGTCATCCATCAGGACAACGTCGGCTGCTTCAATTGCAGCATCTGATCCGAGAGCACCCATGGCGATTCCGATATCTGCTCTGGAAAGAACCGGCGCATCGTTGATTCCATCCCCAACGAATACCAGCTTCTCTTTCTCAGATTTGTTTGCCAGAAGCTCTTCCACCTTGGCAACCTTGTCTGCCGGAAGAAGCTCACTGTGCACTTCTCCGATTCCAAGCTCTGCTGCCACGGACTCTGCCACATTGCGGGCATCTCCAGTGAGCATAACAGTCTTGGCAACGCCTGCCTTTTTCAGGTTGGCGATGGCCTCTTTTGCATGAGGCTTCAGAATGTCGGAAATCAGGATGTGTCCTGCATATTTGCCGTCAACTGCCATGTGGACAACGGTTCCTACATGATGGCAGTCTTTGTATTCGATGCCAAGACGCTTCATCAGCTTGGCATTTCCGGCTGCGACCTGCACGCCGTCAACCTTCGCGATTACACCGTTTCCGCCGATTTCCTCAATGTCGGTTACACGGTTTCGGTCAATGGGCTTGCCGTATGCTTTCTGAAGGCTTTTGCTGATTGGATGGGAGGAAGAACACTCTGCATAAGCTGCATATTCCAGAAGCTTGGCATCTTCCATCTGGCTGTGATGGATTCCGCTTACCTCGAAGACACCTTTTGTCATGGTCCCGGTTTTATCAAATACTACGATCTTTGCCTGGGAAAGTGCTTCCAGATAGTTGGAACCTTTTACCAGGACACCCTGATTGCTGGCGCCGCCGATTCCTGCGAAAAAGCTAAGAGGAATACTGATGACCAGTGCACATGGGCAGCTGATTACCAGGAAGGTAAGGGCACGGTAGATCCAGTCACCCCATTCCGGTGAAAGTCCCATAAACAGCATTCTGCAAAGAGGCGGAATGATTGCAAGTGCAAGTGCACTGTAGCAGACTGCAGGAGTGTAATATTTTGCGAATTTGGAAATAAAGTTCTCGGATCTGGATTTCTTGGAACTGGAATTTTCCACAAGATCCAGGATCTTGGAAACGGTGGATTCGCCGAATTCTTTGGTGGTGCGGATTTTCAGCACGCCTGTCATGTTGATGCAGCCGCTGATTACTTCTTCTCCGGCTTTGGCATCTCTTGGAAGGCTCTCTCCGGTCAGGGCGCTGGTGTTTAATGTGGAAGTTCCCTCTTCGATGATTCCATCAATGGGGATTTTCTCACCAGGCTGAACCACGATCACAGTTCCAACCTCAACCTCATCCGGATCAACCTTCTCCAGCTTGCCATCCCGCTCCACATTTGCATAGTCCGGGCGGATATCCATCAGCTCACTGATGTTTCGTCTGCTCTTTCCTACTGCATAGCTCTGGAAAAGCTCGCCAATCTGGTAGAACAGCATAACGGATGTTCCTTCCTGGTAATCGCCCAGGGCAATGGCTCCGATGGTAGCAACTGCCATCAGGAAGTTTTCATCAAATACCTGCTTATTTTTGATTCCTTTGAACGCTTTTTTCAGAATGTCATAACCGATTACCAGATAAGGAATCATGTACAATGCCATTCGAACATAGCCTTCTACCGGAATAAAACGCAGCAGGATCAGAAGTACAAACGTAATAATGATTCTGATCAGAACTTTTTTCTGCTTCTTATTCATACCATTTCTCATGCCGCCGGGGCATGGCCTCCTTTAATTATTGAAAATTTAGGATTATTTCTGGCCAAAGCTGCCAGTTTATAGGATCGCGGTGATGCATTACCGCGGGATTCATTTTGGAAAAGCCGGACAGCTCACGACTCTGTCCGGCGGTTGCTTCAGAGCATGTGGACCTCTCCAAACCTTCTGGGCATGCTCCGGGCGATTCTGCGTTTCTTTTTCTTCTTATAAGAAGATCTCGCAGTCATCTTCTACTTTCTTGCAGTTCTTCAGGACTTCCTGCATAACTGCCTTCGGCTCCTGTCCATCTTCAAACTCAACGATCATTTTCAGTGTCATGAAGTTCACAGTTGCATTCTTAACACCAGCTGTGTTCTTAGCAGCTTCCTCCATCTTGTTCGCACAGTTTGCACAGTCAACGTCGATTTTGTAAGTTTTTTTCATGGTAGTGATCTCCTTTTTGAAAATGTTCTTTGTTTCATATGAACAATTATTCATATGTTTGTTTTTATTATAGCATGGAATCTTTTGCTGTCAATAGATTTCCAGGAAAAGTTATAAATTTTTCTTAACTTTTTTCTAAATTTTTTCCCTGTTTTGCTCTGTTCAACGGTGGGATTTTCATGTATAATAATCCAGATTAGTTGTTTTTCAGGGAAAGACAACGTATATTGGCATTGTATTGAATTTTAAGAGGAGATTTTGAACATGAAAAGTTATCTGATTGTTTTTTTGATTTCCATGGTGCCGCTGATCGAGCTTAGAGGGGCCATTCCTTATGCGGTGGCGTTCGGCATTCCGCTGACTCAGGCTTACATCATTGCAATCATCGGAAATATGCTTCCGGTACCCTTTATTTATTTCTTTGCGCGCAAGGTACTGGAATGGGGCAAGGATAAGCCTGTGATCGGACGTTTCTTCACCTTCTGTCTGGAGAAGGGGGAAAAGGGCGGCAAGGCACTTCAGGCAAAGGCCGGACGGGGACTGTTTCTGGCGCTGCTTCTGTTCGTCGGAATCCCGCTTCCGGGTACAGGCGCCTGGACCGGAACTCTGGCTGCCAGCCTTCTGGATATGGATTTCAAGTCCAGCGTTCTTGCAGTTATGCTGGGGGTTCTGCTGGCTGGAATCATTATGGGAGCTGCAAGTGCAGGGCTGTTTGGGGCGCTGTTCGCGGTGTTCAGCTAACTGCGGAAGCCGCATTTCGACGCAAAAAAAGAAAGCATATGAATTTTATCCGTGGGGGATAAGTTCATATGCTTTTTTTCATTAAAAATTGTAGAAAGGCTCTTCATCCCTTGTTCGATACTCGTGTTTTTCGTAGTAGCCGATGAGGGTTCCGTTTTCATCTCGAAGCGCAATCATGTATACGTCTTTCGCTTGCTTTTCATTATAGAAAGTGTGGATGCGGTTGTGTTCTTTGCTTTTGCCAAACCAGGCGATGACTTTCTCGATCACCTCCTTGGACTTGGGGTTATGGCAGTTCATAAGACTTTTTCCGATCAGCGCCTCACCGCCCCATTTGTGATAATTGGCGATGGCCTGGGGATTCATGTAGATGATCTCATGAGCCAGATTGCAGATCACCACAGAGGCAGTGTCCTGGTCAATGATGCTTTTGAAATAGGGTGTTAAATTCATTTTGTTCGTTCTCCTGCTGTTATAAATTTTAGTAACTATTCTGCGAGGCAGTATTGTGAAGGTACTGAACAGTTACAAATTTTATTTCTATATCGTACTGCATTTTTGTTCTTCTGTAAACTTTTTTATCAAACATCTAGCCAAAACTGCGTTAGAGCGTATCACCAAAATCATTCCCGCAATCTCTCGCAAATTGTGACGCACATCTTGCAGAAAGCCTTTTGGGGGACATACTCTAAGCCAACACATTTTCAGACAGATTTCGGTTCAAACTTCCCTCCATGTCTGTTATAATATTTTTTACACATCCCAACTACTATTACAGGAGGTTTTACTGCCATGAAAATTCTGCTGACCGCATTTGACCCTTTCGGAGGGGAAACTGTCAATCCGGCGCAGGAAGTGCTGAAACAAATTCAGGCACCAGCCCCGGATATGGAACTTATTAAACTTGTTGTCCCTACCGTATTCGGAGCTTCCACCCAGGCGGTTCATGAAGCCATGGTGCTTCACCAGCCGGATGTTGTCCTTTGCATTGGACAGGCTGGAGGTCGCACTGCCATCACTGTGGAACAGATTGCCATCAATCTCATGGATGCCGCCATCCCGGATAATCAGGGAAACCAACCACATGACGAGCCTGTATTTGCGGACGGCGCGGATGGGTATTTTTCCACGCTTCCTGTCAAGGATATGGTAGCTGCCATCCGTAACGCCGGAATTCCGGCTGCCATCTCTTATTCCGCAGGCACATTCGTGTGCAATCAGCTGATGTATGGTGTTTTGTATCACATTCATCATGAATTTCCCAATACCCGGGGCGGATTCGTCCATGTCCCTTATATTCCGGTTCAGACTTCCACTATGAACCGGCCGACACCAAGTATGGCACTTGAAGATCTTGTACGCGGGCTGGAGGCGGCGCTTCGCGTTTTATGATGTTAGAATGTGTCTCAAAATCATTTACTCCGCATTAAAAACAAACTTATCCAGCCGCTCAAAGGCTTCCTTCACCCGTGACAGCGGCAGAGCCAGGTTCATGCGGATGCCGTACTCCCCGTGGAATGGTCTGCCGTCCTGCCACATGACTCCAACTTCCAGTCCGGCGCGCTCCAGCTCGTCCATATTTTTGCCATGGGCTTTGCACCACTTCTCACAATCCAGGAACAGCATATAAGTTCCCTGAGGCTTGGACACCTCCACCTCATCGAAATGTTCCTTAATATAATCGCATGCAAACTCCACGTTCTCGGTGAGCACCTGGCGAAGTTCATCCACCCACTCATAGCCTTCTGGCTGGTACGCACCAATCAGCGCATACATGGACAGCACATTCATCTCATTATAATGACTCAGGCTGGATTCCTTGTCCACTCTGTCACGCAGCCAGGAATTATAGATAATATGGTAGCTTCCGATCAGCCCGGCCAGGTTAAAGGTTTTGGACGGCGCATACATGGCAATGGTGCGGTTTCTCGCATCCTCAGAAATCATCTGGGTAGGGATATGTTTATTTTCCCCAAGGATCAGATCGGACCAGATCTCATCGGAAACCACATACACATCATGTTTCTTGAAAAGCTCCATAGCTTTTTCCAGTTCCCAACGCTCCCAGACGCGACCTGTTGGATTATGGGGACTGCACATAATGCAGGCGTGAATGTGATTTTCCACAATCTTCTTTTCCATGTCGGCAAAGTCCATGCGCCATACATTTTCCTCGTCTTTTTTCAAAGCACTGTGTACAATGTAGTATCCATTATTAGTAAGAGCCCCGGTAAATCCCACATAAGTTGGAGAATGCACCAGCACGCTGTCCCCTTTTGAGCAAAGCACATTCAGCGCACTGATCACGCCGCCCAGAACGCCGTTCTCATACCCGATACACTCTTTGGTCAGCCCGGTCACCTGGTTTCTGGTCTCCTGCCACTTGATAATTTCCCCGAAATATTCGTCCCTTGGGGAAAAATATCCGAATGCCGGATGGGCCGTTCTCTCCACGACGGCTTTCTGCACAGTGGGCACAGTTGGGAAATTCATGTCCGCAACCCACATAGGGATCCAGTCCATCCCTTCTTTCAGTGTGGCAGCCGCAAAATACTCATGATTAAAGCAGCCCTCCACATAAGGAGCGTCCACTGCAATGGCATCCTTTCCCCTGCGGTCCAAAATACTTGTAAAATCGTACTTCATCTTTTAATCCTCCTGTTCCAGATAATGAATCTGGTTTCTGTTTACTTCAATCATGCCTTCTTTTCGCATTTTCCCAAGCTCATTGGACAGAGCACTTCTGTCCACTCCCAGATAATCCGCAAGCTCCTGCCGGTTAAAGGGAATAATAAACCGACTGCTGCCCTGCTGCACCATCTCCTGGGAAAAATAGGAGATCAGCCTTCCCCGGATGGATTTTGGCGCAGTGTGAAGGCTTCGTCTGGAAAGCTCCAGATTTTTTTTTGCCATGACCATCAGCATGTTGCGGATCAGCTTCTCGTGACAGGGACAGGTATCCGGGCAGGTGCGGAAAATTTTTCCCACTTCAAGGAACAAAATCTGGCAGTCCTCCGCAGCTGTCACCCCTACCAGCAGCTTTTCCCCGGGAATGCAGGCGTAAGTTTCCCCAAACACCTGACCCGGAGCGATCCGGTTCAGAATAGTTTTGTTTCCCATCATATCAATGCTCTCAATATGAACACTACCTGACAGCACAAGTCCCATAGCTTTCATCTGGTCCCCAACCTGACAGATTACGCTTCCCTTAGGATAGCTTTTTGGCTCCGCATTCAGACAGGAAAGCATATGCTGAGTTTCCTCCGGACTGGTTCCCTGGAAAAGAAATGTTCTGGAAAGAAATTCAAAATTCATTTTTTCTCCTTTTGTTGTTTTAACAACATACTTGTTGTCTGAATTATATTATAGTGCACATGTAAAGTCAAGGACGAAGCAGAAATGGAAAGCTTTTCGTGATTGTTTCCTCTGCTGTCCGCGGCTTTTAACCAGAACTATTCCTTATATAAATATAAAACACTACACAGGAGGTTATCTACTATGGAAAAAAATATGTTTTGTTTTCAGTGTGAGCAGACTGCCGGATGTACTGGCTGTACAGGTGCCAAAGGGGTCTGTGGAAAAACCGCTGACACCGCCCGTCTTCAGGATGAGCTTACCGGCGCGCTGATCGGGCTTGCACACGCGGCAGACGAAAATGCTCCTCTTTCCGATTCCACATGGAAGCTGATGGTGGAAGGACTTTTCGCCACTCTTACCAACGTAAGCTTCGATGACAAAGCCATTGCAGAGCTTACAGACCGTGTCCATCAGGAAAAAGCCCGCCTTCGCCCGGACTGCGGCGGCTGCGCTTCCCCATGCGGACACAATGACGATTACGACATGAACCGCCTTTGGAATGCACAGGAAGATATCCGCTCCCTGAAATCCCTGATTCTTTTTGGAATCCGCGGAATGGCGGCTTACGCTTACCATGCGCAGACGCTTGGATATACCGATCCGGAGGTATATGAATTTTTCGGAAAAGCACTTTTCGCGCTGGGCGAAGACTGGGATATGGACCTGCTGCTTCCCATTGTCATGGAAGTAGGCAAATACAATCTTTCCTGCATGGAGCTTCTGGACCGGGCAAACACCACCACATACGGCACACCTTCCCCGGTGACCGTACCCCTGACTGTGGAAAAAGGACCTTTCATCGTCATCACCGGACATGACCTCCACGACTTGAAACTGCTTCTGGAGCAGACTGAGGGAAAAGGAATCAACATTTACACCCACGGGGAAATGCTTCCCTGCCACGCTTATCCGGAACTGAAAAAATACAGCCACTTAAAAGGAAACTTCGGTACTGCATGGCAGAATCAGCAGAAGGAATTTGCAAATCTTCCGGCGCCGATCCTTTTCACAACCAACTGCCTGATGCCGCCGAAACCAAGCTACATGGACCGTGTCTTTACCACCGGAACTGTAACTTTCCCGGGAACCGTGCATATTGACGGGGAAAAGGATTTCACTCCGGTGATCCAGCGTGCACTGGAGCTTGGCGGATATGAGGAGGATCAGCAGTTTACAGGAATCAATGGCGGCACTTCCCTGACCACAGGCTTTGGACACGGCACTATTCTCGGGGTTGCTGACCAGGTAATCGATGCCGTGAAAAAAGGCGCCATCCGTCATTTCTTCCTGGTGGCAGGCTGTGACGGCGCAAGAAGCGGGCGCAATTATTACACTGATTTCGTGAAGCAGACTCCTGCTGATTCCGTGATCCTTACTCTGGCCTGCGGAAAATACCGTTTCAACGATCTGGATCTTGGAACCATTGGAGGTCTTCCGAGACTGATGGATATGGGACAGTGCAACGATGCTTATGGTGCCATCAAGGTGGCAGTGGCTCTTGCAGAGGCATTTGGATGTGGCGTCAATGAGCTTCCTCTTTCCATGGTGCTCTCCTGGTATGAGCAGAAGGCAGTTTCCATTTTGCTTACCCTGCTGCATCTTGGAATCAAGAACATCCGCCTTGGCCCGACCCTGCCGGCATTCCTTTCCCCAAATGTACTGAATTACCTGGTAGAGAATTTCGGGATTGCGGCGATTACTACACCGGAGGAAGATCTGGCCACACTGCTGGGATAATAACGGAGGAAAAATTTCATGATCAGAAAAATCATTCATATAGATGAAGAAAAATGCAACGGCTGCGGGCTTTGTGCCCGGGCCTGCCACGAAAGTGCCATCGGCATGGTGGACGGAAAGGCGAAGCTCCTTCGGGAGGATTACTGTGACGGTCTGGGGGACTGCCTCCCAGCCTGTCCCACAAATGCCATTTCCTTTGTAGAAAGAGAAGCGGCTGCCTACGATGAAGCCGCAGTTCTGGAAAATAAGAAGAAACTGGAAGCTGCTTCTGCTGCCCCGGCTCACACCGGATGCCCGGGAAGCATGGCAAAACTGCTGCACAGGGGAAATGCGGCTCAGGCAAAATCATCTTCCCTTTTTGGCAGCCGCAGCAATAGCAGTCAGAATACACCTGTTTCCAATCAACAGTTTTCTTCTGATAAAAACATGACTGCAGGCATTCAGCCTGGCTGTAATATGCCGGCAGAATCCCAGCTTCAGCAGTGGCCGGTACAGATTAAGCTTGTACCTGTAAATGCGCCTTACTTTGACGGAGCACACCTTCTCATTGCAGCAGATTGTACTGCCTACGCCTATGCAAATTTCCACCAGGATTTCATTAAGGGAAAGATTACCCTGATCGGATGTCCAAAACTGGATTCTATAGACTACAGCCAGAAGCTTACAGAGATCATCCGCCAGAACGATATTAAGAGCGTGACCATCGTGCGCATGGAAGTCCCCTGCTGCGGCGGAATCCAGCAGGCTGCCGTAAATGCCATGAAAGCAAGCGGAAAATTCCTTCCATGGCAGGTGTATACCATTTCCACGGATGGAAGAATTCTGCCCTGACACGCACCAGGATTCCCCTTTATTCCTCAAACTTAATATCTTAAATTTAAACATGCCCGAATGATGAAACAAGCCCCTCCGAACTGCCTATTATGCAGTCTGGAGAGGGCTTGTTATTCACATACTACAATCACTAATTGAATCGAATTCGATAGGTTTAAAATTCGGATTATAAATTTGTTCCCACAAGCCAAATTATTTAAATTCTACAATTCCAGAATCATCTTCAGCACATTCAGCACGCTGTCCGGACCGGGTTTTTCCAGGACATACTTTGCGGCTTGCTTGGCTTCCTCACGGGCGGTGGTAACGGCGTAGCTTTTGCCTGCTTCGGTGAGCATGCTCACATCATTGCAGTTGTCCCCAAATGCCACCACTTCTTCTTTCTTAGTAATCCCTAGACGAGCACAGAGTTTCTGTAATGCATTTCCTTTTCCGGAATGGATGTCTACAAAATCTACCCAGTAATCCCCAGACGCCATAATCTGAATCCGGTCACCGAAAATTTTCTTGGCTTCCTCGGCGCCTGCCGCAGCATCTACTTTCTCATTGTACATGGCAACCTTGGTCATGGTCTCCGGTGCATGCAATACATCATCTACTTCATTTACATGAAGCTTGTACCCCTCACGCAGCTTCTTCACAAACGCCTGATCCGCACGCTCCACATACGCCTGGGCACTTCCTGCAGTCATAAAGGAGGCACCTTCCTGGCTTCTGACGTATTCCACTACATCTTTCAGAACATCTGCCGGGATTGCCATTTTCTCAATAATCTCTCCCTGGAAGGAAATGATTCCACCGTTTCCTGCAATAAAATAAATATCGTCCTTTACAGGTGCAAAGACTCTGGCAATACTGTCATATTCCCTTCCGCTGACTGCCGCAAAAACGATTCCTTTTGCCTTTAATTTGTGGATAATATCATAAATCTCCGGATTGATATCCATAGTTCCTTCCTGAAGAAGCGTTCCATCCAGATCGGATGCAATTAATTTTATCATTCTTTTCAAGCCTCTTTCGTTTCTTAACACCCTCTGTTATTTTTTATTCCTTCGGCACCTCTACAAGGTTAGAACAGTCCTCATATCCTGCCGGGATCTTATCTGTGATCACGGTGGAACGGTAGAAATCCGCAAAGGTCACAGAACTGATATTGTCAAACTTGGAGCTGTCGCAAAGCACGTAGCACTCCCGGCACTGCTGCATGGCTGCTGACTTTACTGCTGCCTCATTGGCATCCGGGGTGGTGCATCCGCTCTTCTTGGTAATCCCGTTAGTTCCGAAAAATCCCTTGGTAAAATGGTATTCCCGAAGGGTATTCATTGCCTGATTGCCGATTACCGCCTCTGTGGATCCTTTCAATTCTCCTCCTACAAGAAAAACCTTAAAGCCCCTTTCTGCCAGAGACTGGGCATGTGCTACTGCATTGGTGACAAAGACCGCTCTTGTCACCTGGAGAAACTTCAGCATATCTCCGGTGGTGGTTCCTGCATCAATATACACAAAGTCCTCGTCCTGGATCAGACCCGCTGCATATCTTGCAATCCTATGCTTCTCCTCCAGCTTCAGTCCCATTTTCTCTGCTACGGAATATTCGTATGCAGTTACCCGCTCCTTCAATTCCACGGCGCCGCCGAAAACCTTCTCCAGCTTGCCTTCCTTGTCAAGTGCTGTGATATCCCTTCGCACTGTAGATTCTGATGTATCGAGAAGATCCCGCACCTCTGTTACGGTAATGCTTCCCTTTTCCCGCAGAAGCTTCAGGATGATCTCATGCCGTTGCTGTGTTAACATTCTTTTCCCGCCTTATATTCTCCAACATTTGTTTCCAGAATGATCTTGCGGAGCGGCAGAATGCTTCCCGGAGAAACAGAAAGCTCATCCACTCCCATTGCCAGAAACTCTTTCGTAAGTGACTGGTCTGCACCAAGCTCTCCACAGATTCCAGCCCAGATACCAGCCTTATGTGCATTCTCCACAACCATGGAGATCATACGAAGCACTGCCGGATGATGAGGATCAAAGAACGGATCCAGCTGTGGATTCTGACGGTCGATTGCCATGGTATACTGGCTCAGGTCATTGGTTCCAATGCTGAAGAAATCCACTTCCTTCGCCAGATTATCACTAATGATGGCTGCTGCCGGAGTCTCGATCATAATACCCTGCTCGGGATTGCCAAATTCTACGCCCTGGCTGGTCAGCTCCTGCTTCACTTCTTCCACGATCTTCTTGATCTGGCGTACCTCCTGCACGCTGGTGATCATAGGGTACATAATGGCAATCCTGCCAAATACACTGGCACGGAATAAAGCCCGAAGCTGTGTCTTGAAAATCTCCGGTCTGGTCAGGCAGATACGGATAGCCCTGCAGCCAAGTGCCGGATTCTCCTCATGCTCCATATGGAAATAATCGCACTGCTTATCTGCACCGATATCCAGTGTACGGATAATCACACGTTTCCCCGCCATCGTCTGTGCAACCTGTCTGTAAATCTGGAACTGCTCCTCCTCTGTAGGGAAATCCTCTTTCTCCAGATAGATAAATTCGCTTCTGAAAAGTCCGATTCCACCTGCATCATTCTGGATCACAGTTGCCAGGTCCTTGATGTTTCCTATATTAGCGTACAACATCACTTTCTGTCCGTCAAGTGTAACATTGTCCTTTCCCTTCAAAGTCTGGAGAAGCTGCTTTCTGGAAAGATCCTCTTCCTGTCGTTTCTTCATTTCATCAAGAGTCTTCTCATCTGGGTCTACATAGAAGGTACCGCTTGCGCCATCCACAATTCCAAGCTTCCCATCCATCACACTATCAAGAGTCATGGAAGTATTCACAAGTGCAGGGATTGCCATGGTTCTTGCCAGAATAGCAGTATGGGAATTCAGGGAGCCCTTCACTGTGACAAAAGAAAGAACCTTATCCTTGTCCAGCTGAACAGTCTCTGAAGGAGCCAGATCCTCTGCTACAATGATCTTTGGCTCGTCTGCGTCCACACTGCCTGTGTCTTCCCCATTCAAGATGGTGAGAAGACGCTCTGAAATATCCCGGACATCTGCAGCACGCTCCCGCATGTAGTCGTCATCCATGGCAGAAAACATCTGTGCGTAATTGTCTCCTGTGGTTGCCACTGCATACTCTGCATTCACGCCCTGGCTGCGGACAATGTTCTCTACGGATTCATTGTATCCGTCATCCTCCATCATCATCTGATGGACTTCAAAAATCGCGGCGTTGGCTTCTCCCACTTCTTTCAAGGCTTTGTCATAGAGGCCTTGGAGCTGGCGGATTCCTTCTGCCTTGGCTTTCCCATAGCGCGCCATCTCCTGATCCGGGTCTTCCACCTTCACGCGCTTTACCTGCTGCTCCTTCTTCTGATATACACTGATCTTACCGATGGCAATTCCGCCAAATACACTTTTTCCGTTATATACCTGCATGTTTTCTCTCCCACAAATACTTGTAAAAAACAGGACATACCCGCAGGTATGTCCGTCTCTTTCGCTGCCTCTTACAGAGTCTCCTGCATGAATTTGCTTACTGCCTCGTATGCGGCATCTTCATCTGCGCCTTCAAATGTAAGGGTGACCTCGTCCCCTTTCTTAACTGCCAGTCCCATCACTCCGAAGATTGCCTTGCAGTTCATAGCCTTGCCGCCCTTGGCGATCTTAATGTCAGAGGAAAAAGCCTTTACTGCCTTTACCAGTTCTCCTGCCGGACGTGCGTGGATTCCTTCCGGATCTGTTACTACATACTTAAATTCTCTCATGATGATTTCCTCCGTTTTTGTAATTTTATTTTTCTGCTATATTCTATAGTTTCTTTATATCGGCTTCCGGGTTCTCTGTCAACCCAAAAGCTATTTTTTATTATTTAGTTCTGCCTGCGCAGCCATTATAATTGATAATCTTACGCGTTTTTCTTCTTCAGCAGTCCCAGAAGCACTGCAGAAACTACAGTTCCCACAACCAGTGCTACCAGATACATCACTGCATTTCCCATAACCGGGACTACAAAGATTCCGCCGTGGGGTGCCATTAAGGTACATCCAAATGCCATGGACATGGCCCCTGCAAGACCGGAACCAACGATGCAGGCCGGAAGCACATGAAGAGGATCCGCTGCTGCAAAAGGAATAGCGCCCTCTGTGATAAAGGCAAGTCCCATAATAAAGTTGGTAGGACCGGACTCTCGTTCTTCCTTTGTAAATTTATCCTTAAAAAGGAGAGTAGCAAGTGCGATAGCACATGGCGGAACCATACCGCCTACCATAACGGCTGCCATAATATCATAGTTACCTGCTGCAATCGCTGCAGATCCGAATACATAAGCTGCTTTGTTAAATGGACCGCCCATATCGATTGCCATCATTCCGCCAAGGATCAGACCAAGTACGATCTTGCTGGAGCTTCCCATAGATGTCAGTCCATTATTCAGTGCAGTATTAATACCGCCCATGATCGGCTCAACTACAAACAGCATCAGTAATCCCATTACCAGAATACCAACAACCGGATAGATCAGAACCGGAGCGATTTTCTCAAGGGCTTCCGGAAGCTTCTCGCATGCCTTGCGAAGTCCCAGGATAATATAGCCTGCTGCAAAACCAGCTACCAGAGCACCAAGAAAACCGGATGTTCCATTGGCTGCCATCATACCGCCTACAAAACCAAGTGCAAGAGCCGGTCTGTCACCGATGGCCATAGCAATAAATCCAGCCAGCACCGGAAGCATAAATCCAAATGCCACATCTCCGATCTGCTTGAACATAGCTGCTGCCGGAGTGATGGTACCGAAGTTAGCACGTTCTGCCACATCCAGGGCATTCATATCAACCAGAAGTCCATCGATCAAAAACGCAATGGCAATGAGAATACCGCCGCCAACTACAAAGGGGAGCATATGGGAAACACCATTCATCAGCTGTGTGTAAAGCTGGTGTCCCACTCCGCCGCCGGACTTGCCGGAGTTCTGCTGGGCAGCTGCTGCATTGCCGCTGTGATAAACAGGGGCATTTCCTGACATGGCAAGCTCGATCAGCTCGTCCGCCTTATTGATTCCATCGGAAACCTGACGCAAAATGACCTTCTTGCCGTCAAAACGATCCATAGGAACCTGTGCGTCTGCAGCCACAATGATGCAGTCTGCATCCTGAATCTCCTGAGGAGTCAGGACATTCTTGGCACCACCGGAGCCTCTTGTCTCAATCTTCACAAAGCAGTTCTTCGCCTTGGCTGCCTTCTCAATTCCCTCAGCTGCCATGTAGGTGTGGGCGATTCCGGTGGGACAGGAGGTAACAGCCAGGATCTTAAACTGATCCTCAGAAGCCTCTCCCATGTCTGCCAGACGTTCATCCACACTCTTCTTCTCTTCATCTGCCTGATCAATGATCTGAAGGAATTCCTCCGGTGTCTTCGCAGCGCGAAGGTTGGCAGTAAACTCCTCATCCATCAGCATCATGGAAAGCTTGCTGAGCACATCCAGATGTACATTGTCCTCTGTATTAGGCGCAGCGATCAAAAACAACAGTGTAACAGGCTCTCCGTCCAGGGAATCAAAATCAACTCCACCCGGAATGACCATGGCTGCAAGCCCCGGCTTATCTACTGCATCACATTTGCCATGAGGAATGGCAATTCCCTCACCGATTCCTGTAGTACTCTCTTCCTCTCTTGCATAAACCTGCTTCCGGTAAGCTGCCTCATCATTAATCTTACCGCTTCTGGTCATAAGTGCCACCGCAGCATCCAGGGTCTGGGATTTGTCTGCGGGAGCAGCATCCAGTGAAATACTTCTCACATCCAGTAAGTCTGTAATTCTCATTTCTACCTTTCCTCCTGATTCTATCCGATGATCTGCTGATAGACAGCCTCAATCTCTTCTCTGGTGGCAAGATTCTCAGAAAATGCGCTGGCACTTCCGGCTGCAATTCCCATGTGGAATGCATACTGATAATCCTGCTTCTCCATGTAGCCTGCCATAAATCCGGCTACCATAGAATCACCGGCTCCGACACCATTGATCAGCTTGCCCTTAGGTGCAGGTTCCTCATAAACCCTTCCATTCTCATCAATCAGAACAGCACCCTCTCCTGCCATGGAAATCAGCACATTCACAGCACCCATCTCCTGCAGCTTCTTCCCGTAAGGAATCACAGACTGGCGGGTATCCAGCTTCACGCCAAAGATTTCTCCAAGCTCATGGTTATTAGGTTTAATAAGAAATGGGTGGTAGGGAAGAACCTTCATGAGAAGATCCCTGGTGGCATCTACCACGATCCGCACTCCTCTGCCGTCCAGCATGGCCATAATCTTCTGGTATGCATCGTCCGGCATGGAGGATGGAATGCTGCCGGAAAGGAAAAGAACATCACCCTCTCCAAGCTCCCCTAACTGCTTCATCAGCATGTCTACCTTGTCTGTGCCGATTCTTGGTCCCTGACCATTGATCTCAGTACCGTCAATACTCTTCAGCTTCAGGTTGATTCTGGAAAAACCCTCCCCCACCTGGATAAAACCATTCTTCACACCCATAGTCTCAAGTCTGCGTATGATCTCATCTCCGGTGAAGCCTGCTGTAAATCCAAGGGCTGTACTCTCGATTCCCAGATTCATAAGAACCGTAGATACGTTAATTCCCTTGCCTCCCGGCAGAAGCATCTCCGAGCTGGTACGATTGGTAAGTCCAAGCCGGAAGTCCTCTACCGACACAATATAATCCAATGACGGATTAAAAGTCACAGTGTAAATCATCTCTGCCTCCTGCTTACTTTTGCCTGTTTTTGATTTGTTGTGCTTATTATACTTTCCGATACGGTCAAAGTCAATCAATCTTTTTCACAAGATTTGACCGTTTGATTTATCACATTTGCACAATTATGAATTATTTTGACTGAATTTGATTTTTCTATGGAATATCATCCAAACGTGAGCAGATACATTTTCCCTGTTCTTTATAGTAGTATCCACAAATCTTTCTTTTTACTCTCAAGCCAGCAAAATCTTTCCCCGGCCAAACACAGGATTGCCCAGAATTCCGGGCGCAAAAAAAGCACAGGAACCAGAATTTTTTCTGATTTCTGCGCTTTTTTATAAAAACTGTCATCTCTGTTTTTTAATCTGTTCGAAGCGCTGTCACCGGATCGCTCTTCGCCGCTTTTCGTGACGGAATCAGACCGCCCAGCAAAGTAAGCACCACGCTTAATCCCACAAGCACCAGCGCTGCCACAGGCGGAAGGGATGCCTTCACGTTCACGCCGTCCGCCAAGGAACGGATTAGGCTGTTGGCTGGAATAAGAAGCAGCAGGGTGATTCCGATTCCCATTGCCCCTGCGCAAAAGCCGATAATAAAGGTTTCCGCATTGAACACCTGAGACACATTGTGTTTGGAGGCACCAATTGCTCTTAGAATACCGATCTCTTTTTTCCGCTCCAGAACACTGATGTAGGTGATAACACCGATCATAATGGAGGAAACCACAAGGGAAATAGCCACAAAAGCAACCAGCACGTAGCTGATAATATTCACAATATCCGTCACAGAGGACATCAAGGTTCCCACAAGGTCCGTATAGGTGATCACCTTCTCATCCTCTCCTGCTGCCTCCATATCTGCATTATACTGATCCAAGATGTTCACGATCTGGGATTTGCACTCGAAATCTTTTGGATAAATATTGATTCCACCTGGAACATTCAGGTCTGCGTATCCAAGCTTTTTCAGATTTCCGTCATAGGAAGCATTTTCATGTGACATCAAAGACATCATCAGCTCGGAAAGGTCATCCTCATTCATATTCATCTGGATGGCATTTGCAAAAGCCTCTGGATCAATGGCAAAGGCATTTTCCATACTGCTTCCCATCTGTCCCATTGCCTGGCTCATGGCTGTGGTAATGCTGGAGGTCACGCTTGTCATCACAGACTGAAGCGCACCCTGCATACTGTCGCTGATGGAGCCCATCATCTGCTCCATGGCAGTCTGGATTCCCTGTGTGAGCTGTGTTTCCACCTGGCTCATCACATCCGTGAATTTCGACTCAATGGCTTTGGTGATGGCATCGGAAAAAGCAGTCATCATATTTGTCATGTAGGTTTCCATTGCAGAGGAAAACTGCTTCTCCGCCTCACTGGTGTCGATCATGGAGGTCAGCCCCTTCATCAGACGGTTCTGTCCATCCTCAGACTGCATATATTCCACAAAATAGGTTCCAAGATTGGCCGGGTCCGGAAGCTGGTTAGCTTTTGCATATTCCGGATAGGCCTGGATCACATCTTTCATAAGAAGCTCTTTGATCTGGTCTGCTGTGATCGTCACCGTCACGCTTCCCTGAATCAGCTCATTGGCCTCCTGCTGGATCTGCTGCTGGATGTCGCTCTGGCTAAGAAATCCCAGAATGCTGGCAGCATCTGCTTTTTCTATTCCATTGGCCCTGGCATATTCCTGGTACTGATTCATCAGCTTCACTGCAGCGGCGATCATTTTTTCTGTGGAAACGTCCACCTTGATATTGTCATTCACCAGCTGCTCAATGTCTGCAGACAGCCTGTCATTTACTTCACTGGAACTAAGAAACTGCTGGATGGCCGACTGCATCTTTGACAGATCCGCCTCCGGCTTATCCTGAATGCTCTCCTGGTATCCTTCCAGAACATCCTTCAGAAGCGCAGTGGCTTTTTCCTCTGTAAAATCAAACTTCACAGACTTCAATGCCTCACTCATATCCGGAACCTGATCTGCCGGAAGTTCCTTCAAAATCTCTTCCGGGTCAATGGCATCGGATAGATCCAGATTCAAGTCTCCAAAGCTAATCAAACTGGAAAAATCAGGCATGCTGCTTTCGGACAGATCCGGCATATCCATGCTCATTCCCGAGAGAGCCATGCTGGAAAGATCCATATTAAAAGCACTTTCATCGATCTGAAAGGCCTCCTTCAGGGCATCCTCATTGATGCCAAAAAGAGATTCCATATTAAATTTGCTTTCCTCCTGGTCTTCCTTCCCAAACGCCTCCCCTGTAAAAACATTGATTTTTTCATTTTCCAGCTGCTGCTTTACAATGTCACTGGACGCTGCCTTTTGGATCACATGTCTGGTAAGTGCCGGCGTATAGCCAATTCCTGCTGTGAGCATAGATGCTGTGGCACCTTCTGCAGGCTGTACGATTCCTACAATAGTAAGGTCCTCCCCATCTGCCACCAGTTTTTTCATGTAAGCACTGTTGTCAGATTTGTCCTTCCAGACCTTGTATTCTGAATCATATTCGTAATAATCCGTACTGTTTACAAGCTTGAAGCTGGTTCCGAGAATCTGATCACAGGAATAGGTTTCTCCATTCTCTGGCGCCTCAACTGCTTCCTCTGCCATAAATTTCTGCACCATATCATCCAGCTCTTTACTGTCCCGAAGGCCCAGTGTGTACTGGAGAAAATCGCTGATATCTCCATGTGAGGTAAGCACCAGCACACATTCCTGGTAATTTTCCGGCCATCTGCCGGCTTTCACATCATACTGATTTTTGTACAATTCTTCATTCTCCGGCATTTCGTAGAACACATCTGTACTCATGGTAGAAGACATAATGCTGTTGGAGGAACCGGAGCCAAGACCCATTGAGGAAAAGGATTTGTCCGGATTTACCTGGCGGATGCCGTTTTTTTCCTGGCGGAAAATCTGCGGGGAAACTAAATAGCTGTATTCCACAGAATTAGCATACTGGTCCACCTGACTTTCGTCACTGTCCAGAAACGTTTTCAGAGATTCCAGATCATTGGAATTCATCTTGGAAAACATATTGGTGACCATCTGCGCCACCCCTACCTCTCCTTCTTTTTTCTCACTCTGGGCAGACGCCGCCCCCATCATCATGGAAGTCAGATCCACCCCTGTGCTCTGAATCTGCAGAGGATACTCGGAAAGGGTCTCCTCCTCCATGTCTGTAATGTATTTGTCTACGCCATTAGATATGGAAAGAATCAGGGCAATTCCGATGATGCCGATAGAGCCGGCAAAGGAAGTGAGAAGGGTTCTTGCCTTTTTTGTCTTCAGGTTCTGAAAGCTAAGAGACAATGCAGTGAAAAAAGACATAGAGGATTTTCCCATGTTCTTGTGAACAGGTGCTGCCATCTGCTTTGTATCCACCTCAAAGGGATCTGTATCTGACAGGATTTTTCCATCCTTCACAGTCACGATTCTGGTTGCGTAAAGCTGGGCAAGCTCTGGATTGTGGGTTACCATTACTACAAGGCGCTCCTTTGCAACCTCTTTCAGAAGCTCCATAACCTGAACGCTGGTATCAGAATCCAAGGCCCCTGTCGGTTCATCCGCGAGAAGAATCTCCGGGTCATTGACCAGGGCACGGGCAATGGCTACTCGCTGCATCTGTCCGCCGGACATCTGACTGGGACGCTTGTGAAGCTGGGCACCAAGCCCCACTTTCTCAAGAGCTTCTTTGGCTCTGCGCCGTCTCTCGTTTTTGGAGACGCCGGAAATGGTCAGAGCAAGCTCCACATTGGCCAGCACAGTCTGATGGGGAATCAGGTTATAGCTTTGAAAAACAAAGCCAATGGTGTGATTTCTGTAGGAATCCCAATCCCTGTCCTTATATTTCCTGGTGGAAATTCCATTGATGATCAGGTCTCCGCTGTCGTAACGGTCCAGGCCACCGATAATATTCAAAAGGGTGGTCTTGCCAGAACCGCTTGGACCTAAAATTGCCACAAATTCATTGTCCCGAAGGCTAAGACTCACTCCGTCCAGGGCTCTTTGCACCAGATTTCCGGTTCTGTATTCTTTATGTATGTCTTTAATCTGAAGCACTTGCAAATTCCTTTCTGCTGTTTATATGGTATGAGTGTCAAAAGGTCTTTTGGCACTCATTTGATCCCCGGATTGCTACGCAGCTACGCTGCTCCCGCAATCCTCCAAATATTCGAAATCCGCTGATTTACTGCGTAAATCGCTACTTTCTCATATTTGGCGTGTCCCAAGTTCAAACGCCTTATCGTGCAAGCACGAACGGCTTTTTGACCTTTTGACACTGGTATCATTTAATTTTTCTATTATATCCTGTAAATGTGAATATACTGTGTCTTGAAATTAAACCACACCTATCGTATAATAAAGAAATATATTAACGCTTTAGCGAGATGAAAGGATGAAAGAACATGAAGGTTTTACTTTTAAACGGCAGCCCGCGTAAGGAAGGCTGTACCTTCACTGCACTTAGTGAAGTTGCAAAGACTCTGAATCAGAACGGAATTGATACCGAGATTTTCCAGGCAGGAGATCCTGATAAAGATAACGTAAAAGCCGCGGCAGCGAAATTAAAGGAGGCAGATGCTCTGGTTGTAGGTTCCCCGGTATACTGGGCTTCCCCCACAGGACAGATTATTGAGTTCATGGATAAGCTTTGCTCCATGGCAGGCAAAGACATGCTTCACAAGCCGGCTGCAGCAGTTGCTTCTGCAAGAAGAGCCGGAACTACTGCTACCCTGGATGTGCTTCAGAAATATTTCAGCTATCACGAGATGCCGGTTGTATCTGCAAACTACTGGAATATGGTACACGGCAATACTCCGGCAGAGGTACAGCAGGATGAAGAGGGATTACAGATCATGCGCACTCTGGGAAGCAATATGGCATGGCTTCTGAAATGTATCGAAGCAGGGAAAGCGGCTGGAATTACCACTCCACAGGCGGAGGATAAGATCAAAACAAACTTTATCCGATAAAAAACTTAAGAGAGGTATTTTATGCTGCAGATTATCGAAACCATTAATACAGCTGTCAATAATTTTATCTGGGGAGTTCCTGCAATGGTCTGTATTTTCGGCGTCGGACTTTACCTTAGCATCCGCACCGGTTTTCTTCAGATCCGCAAGTTCCCCTATGCGATCCGCACTACTCTTGGACGTATTTTCCGCAAGCGCAGCGCTTCCGACGGCGCTATCACTCCTTTCCAGGCTGTGTGTACGGCTCTTGCCGCCACAGTAGGTACCGGAAATATTGCCGGCGTGGCAGGTGCCATTGCCATCGGCGGTCCCGGCTCTATTTTCTGGATGTGGGTCTCCGCACTTTTCGGAATGTGCACCAAATTCGCAGAGGTTACCCTTGCTGTTCATTTCCGTGAGATCAATGCAAACGGAGAACTGGTAGGAGGACCGATGTACTACATCAAAAACGGTCTTGGCAAAAAATGGAACTGGCTGGCTTATCTGTTCGCAGTCTTCGGCGTTCTCACCGTATTCGGAACAGGCAATGCCACACAGGTAAATACCATTACCACAGCTATTAACTCCGCACTTTTAAATTATAACATTATTAGCGAAAGCGCAGTTTCCACATCCAATCTGATCATCGGTATTGTGATCGCCATCCTGATCGCCATGATCCTTCTTGGTGGAATCAAGCGTATCGGCCAGGTAACAGAAAAGCTTGTTCCGTTTATGGCACTGCTTTACATTCTTCTTGGACTTGGAGTAATTCTTCTGAACATCCAGAATGTTCCGTCCGTATTTGTTTCTATTTTTAAGGGAGCTTTCCAGCCCTCCGCTGTAACCGGCGGTATTATCGGAAGCATGTTCCTCAGTATAAAAAAGGGTGTTTCCCGTGGTATCTTTTCCAATGAAGCCGGTCTTGGTACCGGATCCATTGCACATGCATGTGCAGATACCAAGAAGCCGGTAAAGCAAGGTATGTTCGGAATTTTTGAAGTATTTACAGATACCATCGTCATCTGTACTCTGACTGCACTTGTTATTCTGTGCAGCGGCGTTCCCATCACTTACGGAGAAGCCGCAGGTGCTGAGCTGACCATCCTTGGATTTACTTCTACATATGGAAACTGGGTATCCATTTTCACTGCAGTTGCAATGTGCTGCTTCGCTTTTTCCACAGCACTTGGATGGGGCCTTTACGGTGCACGCTGTATCGAATTCCTGTTTTCCGAAAAAGTAATCAAACCATTTATGGTTGTCTATGCTCTGGTTGCTATCCTTGGTGCCACTGCAAATCTTGGACTGATGTGGAATATTGCCGAAACCTTTAACGGTCTTATGGCAATCCCCAACCTGATTGCATTATTCCTGCTCTCCGGAACAGTTGTAAGACTGACAAAGGAATACTTTGCAGGAGAGGGAAAAGAAAATTAAAACAGATATATAAAAAGACAGGCTTCCCGGAATCAATGTCATTTAATAGAAATGATATTGCCCGGGGCCTGTCTTTTTATAAGAAATATTGTAAGGGTTTACTTGTTAGCTGTGAAAATCAGTTTTTGGAATCCTCTGCTTCTTTTGCTTCAGCATCTGCTGTCTCGCTGTCATCCTCACCGATCACTACTGCTTTTTTCTCTTCCTCAGTCTGCTCTTTTGCATCTTTTACGCTGACCTTATGATCATACCATTTACCCTTTTTGCCAAGGATGGCAAGGTCAAACTCTTCGTCCAGCTTCTCAACGGGAACATTGAAGCCGTAAACCTCCTCTGACATTCCGTCACTGTAGGTAACAGTATCTGTAGTAGGCTGGATCAGTTCAGCTCCATCCTTCTGTGCGTCCTCAGCTGTTCCAAGAAAAAGATTTACGATATTCTTGGAGACAAGTGTAATATGAACGGTCATTTTGCCATCCTTCACTGTAAGAACTGCTCTTCCATTGCATGCCTCATTTACATGGAACATGCCGCTGTCTGTGTCAAACTCCACACCGTATACGCCGTCTTCAAGCTCAGCTTCTGCGGTGTCCTCTGCTTTGGCAGCTTCTGTCTGTGCCGCTTCAGCCCATACAGGTGCAACACTTCCTGCTGTCATAGTGGAAATACTTACTGCTGATAATAAAATGACTAATGAACGTTTCATAATAACTTTTCTCCTTACTTTTTGATGAATTAAAGATAAAACATCAACAGATTATTTTGCAATAGAATCAATTGCTGCCTGAGTATGCTCTACATAAAGCTGCTCAACTGCATCAATTCTTCCAAGTCCTTCGATCTGGCAATCGATCTCATCGAAATCTCCGGAAGCCTCGAACATGCTCTTCCAGGAATCCTCATCGTCACCGGCCATATCGTTGTTTGCATGGTCACCTGCAACAACCATAAGCGGACGAAGAACAACCTTCTTGAAGCCTGCATCTTTTACTTTGTCGATTACAACATCGCAAGCGGTATCTTCCGGCTCACCCTCTACAGTACCGATGAATGCGTTTGTAAATCCAAGCTTCTCCATCTGTGTCTGCATCTGGTTGTATGTAACATTTGCTGTGTGAGAGGTTCCGTGTCCCATGAATACGAATGCGGTTCCATCCTCAGCAGCAGCTTCCATGCTGTCATATCCTGCGCTCTTTACAGCTGCATCTGTAACTGCCTGTGCAACAGCAGCCTTGTCTTCGTTGATAGCAGTAGCGTCTGATCCAACCTCACCAAGCATTGGCTCAGCGATTGCTACAGACTCAAATTTATCTTTGTACTCATCGATCGCTTCTACCATCTCATCGTACTCTGCACCGTGCATAAGGTGTGTAGGCTGAACAACCAGATTCTTAACACCGTTTGCTACTGCACGGTCAAGTGCCTGCTGCATGTTGTCGATGTGCTCATCATCTCTTGCCTGTACATGGTTGATGATAATCTGAGCGGTAAATGCTCTTCTTACAGCCCAGTCCGGGAAAGCTTCTGCAAGAGCATCCTCGATTCCCTTGATATCCTCAACACGGCTGTCGTTGAAGGAAGTACCAAAGCTTACCACAAGAAGCTCGTTCTCACCGATCTCATCCTGGTTACGAGGATCATCCTTGGAAGCATCTCCTGTATCGCGTCCGAAATATTCCGGGCTTGCTTCTTCTCCCTCTACCAGCTCTTTCTGAGCGTCTGTCAGAGCATCCCATGCTTCCTTAGCTTCCTTGCACTGTGCATCTGTGTCGTCTGTTCTCTCCTGAACATAGATTGCATCGATAAGTGCTGCAACTTTATCAGCTGCCTCCTGATCTGCGTCAGATGCCTCTGCATCGTCTGCTGCCTCAGTGTCATCTGCTGCCTCAGCGTCATCTGCTGCTTCTGCATCGTCTGCGTCATCTGCTGCTTCGTCAGTTGTCTCCTCTGTTGCTTCCTCTGCAAATGCAACAGTTCCTGTTGCTGCAGTCATGCTTGCTGCCATGGATGCTGCAAGAAGCAGTGCTAATAAAGATTTTCTTTTCATTTCTTTTTCCTCTTTTTTCCTGTATTTCCGGATTGAATTATGTATAAGGACACGGCCCGGCAGGGCTTTTTCTACGGCAGGAAGCTTCTGTGATTCCTGCTTTGTAAAAAAGCAGCTGCAAACTCTGCAGCTGCACTTTCCTCATAAACACATTTCCTCCAAACAGGATTACAATGATATGAGTATCAAAATATCTTTTGACACTGGTATCATTCCTATATATTGCTATGAGAATAAGGTTCTGTGTACCGCAGACCCACAATTCCACGCAAAGGCAGTTCTCCTGACTTCGTTCAACACTGCTTCCCCTTCCCGGTTACCCAGTGGGCTCTGAAGCAGCTCCCTTACACAGTGACGGCATCGTTCCGGATTCTCACCGGATTCTCTCTTATGCATCATGTTCATAATGCGACCTTTGCGTTATATCATTATACATATTCGACTCGGATACCTAATAGATACCATAATTTTATGTATTTTTTATGAATATATTATGGATATTTTATGAATATAGAGCATATATCAATAGACTTTCGGACACATATTTTTTAACCTGCTGTAACTCCACAGGGAAACAAAAAACAACCCTTGACAAATACCTGTAGGGGGTATATATTAAGTGCATAAGGCAAATACCCCCAAGGGGTATGTTGGAATATGAACGCTGGCTGCCATTTTCCTGCCAGCTTCTGTGCAATAGATTGTTTGATTCGAAAGGAGCCTGCCCATGTGCGAAACTCATACACCGGAAACCAAAGAAGAGAAGGTCTGTTCCTGCTGCTGCACCAAGCACACCTTACGTTCCGAAGCGGAGCGAAAGAAGCTGGTCAACCGCCTGAAACGTATTGAAGGCCAGATCCGGGGCATTATAGGAATGCTGGAGAACGATGCCTACTGCAATGACATCCTGATCCAGTCCGCCGCTGTAAATGCCGCAGTGAACGCCTTTAATAAAGAGCTTCTTGCCAACCATATCCGAACCTGCGTGGCAAGAGATATTCGGGAGGGTAAGGACGAGACCATTGATGAGCTTGTTGCAACACTGCAGAAGCTTATGAAATAAATGTTCGAAAATTGCGGGAGCAGCTTTGCTGCGGAGCAATTCGCAGATATCAAGTTAGGGGCAAAAGTTCAAAAACCTTATCCAGCTTATATAATAAGGCGCATCCCGTATAAGGAGGAATTTTATTATGGAACAATACAATGTCACCGGCATGAGCTGTGCAGCCTGCAGCGCCCGTGTAGAAAAAGCAGTCAGCAAGGTTCCGGGGGTTACCGCCTGCTCAGTGAGCCTGCTTACCAATTCCATGGGCGTTGAAGGCACCGCCGCAGCCGCAGCCATTATTTCAGCTGTAGAGCAAGCCGGGTACGGCTGCTCTTCTAAGAGCCAATCCAGTCAGAAAGAATCTCTTTCCGATGCAGAGAAGGCCCTGGAGGATCACGAAACCCCGATTCTGAAGAAGCGCCTTATCGCATCTGTAGGCTTTCTTCTGGTCCTGATGTACTTCTCCATGGGACACATGATGTGGGGCTGGCCGCTGCCTGCATGGTTTGACGGCAACCACGTAGCCATGGGACTTGTTCAGCTGCTTCTGGCCGGAATCATCATGGTAATCAATCAGAAGTTTTTCATCAGCGGCTTTAAGAGCCTGTGGCACCGCTCTCCTAATATGGACACCCTGGTAGCCCTTGGCTCCATGGCATCCTTTGTGTGGAGCGTCTATGCACTGTTTGCCATGACCCGTGCACAGGTAGACGGCAATTCTGAGCTTGTAATGCACTACATGATGGAGTTTTACTTTGAATCCGCCGCCATGATCCTGACTTTGATCACAGTAGGAAAAATGCTGGAAGCCCGCTCCAAGGGCAAGACAACCGACGCCCTAAAGGGTCTGATGAAGCTTGCTCCCAAAACTGCCACAGTCATCCGAAACGGTGCGGAAGCCACTGTTCCCATTGACCAGGTGGTAAAAGGCGATGTGTTTGTTGTACGTCCCGGCGAAAGCATTCCCGTTGACGGCGTGGTCCTGGAAGGCTCCAGTGCAGTAAACGAGGCTGCCCTTACAGGAGAAAGCCTCCCGGTAGATAAAGCAGCAGGAGACCGGATTTCTGCTGCCACTGTAAACCAGTCCGGTTTCATCAAATGTAAGGCAACCCGCGTAGGGGAAGATACCACCCTCTCCCAGATCATCAAAATGGTCAGCGACGCAGCTGCCACCAAGGCTCCTATTGCCAAAATCGCAGACCGGGTTTCCGGTGTTTTCGTGCCTGCTGTTATCACCATTTCCATTATCACCACCATTATCTGGCTGCTTACCGGACATGAATTCGGCTACGCTCTTGCAAGAGGAATTTCCGTGCTTGTGATCAGCTGCCCCTGTGCCCTTGGCCTTGCCACCCCGGTTGCCATTATGGTAGGTAACGGAATGGGTGCCAAAAACGGCATTCTTTTCAAAACTGCTGTTTCTCTTGAGGAGGCTGGAAAGATCCAGATTGTTGCCCTTGACAAAACCGGAACCATCACAAGCGGACAGCCTGAGGTGACGGACATTCTCCCAGCAGAAGGCATCACCGAAAAGGAGCTTCTCACCCTTGCCTATGCTCTTGAGAAAAAAAGCGAGCATCCTCTTGCAAAGGCCGTTCTTGAAAAAGCCTTTGCACTTGGCCTTACTGCCCCGGAGGTTACAGATTTCCAGGCCCTTACCGGAAACGGACTTTCTGCCGCACTTGGTTCTGATAAGCTGATTGGCGGAAGCATGAAATACATCAGCACACTGGTTCCAGTCTCCAAAGCTCTTATGTCTCAGGCAGAAAAGCTTGCTGAGGCGGGCAAAACTCCCCTGCTTTTTGCCCGTAATAACCAGCTTCTTGGAATCATTGCTGTAGCAGACGTAATCAAGCCAGACAGCCCACAGTCTGTAAAAGAGCTTCAGAGCATGGGCATTCATGTGGTTATGCTTACCGGAGACAATGAGCGCACTGCCAGGGCGATCGGTGCACAGGCAGGGGTAGATCAGGTAATCGCAGGGGTTCTTCCTGATGGAAAAGAAAGCGTGATCCGCTCCCTGAAGGAAAAAGGCAAGGTTGCCATGGTTGGGGACGGAATCAATGACGCTCCGGCACTTACCCGTGCTGACATTGGTATTGCCATCGGTGCAGGTACCGATGTGGCTATTGATGCAGCGGATGTGGTTCTTATGAAGAGCCAGCTTTCCGATGTGCCAGCAGCCATCCGTCTTAGCCGTGCCACCCTTCGGAATATCCATGAAAACCTTTTCTGGGCATTCTTCTACAACGTAATCGGCATTCCACTGGCAGCCGGCGTATGGATCCCCATCTTCGGCTGGACCCTGAACCCAATGTTCGGTGCCGCTGCCATGAGCCTTTCCAGCTTCTGCGTGGTAACCAATGCCCTGCGACTGAATCTGTTTAAGGTTCATAATGTAAGCAGCAATATTAATAATCATACTGTAAGCAACAATATTAATAATACAAGCAAAAAGGAGAACACTACTATGATCAAAGTAACAGTTAACGTAACAGGAATGATGTGCGGACATTGCGAGGCACACGTAAACAAAGCCGTTGAGGCTGCATTTGGCGTACAGAATGTTGTTTCCTCCCATGAGGCAGGAACCACAACCTTCACAGCTCCGGAAAAAGTTGATGAAGATAAGCTTCGCCAGGTAATCACAGATGCAGGCTATGAAGTAACCGGAATTACACAGGAGTAAGCTTCCTATTTCTTATTTAAACTGCAGCACTCTCCCGGGAAATGATTGTTTCCCGGGAGAGCTTTTATTTGCCGATACATCTTACAGAAAGCCTTTTTCAAACACGCTTTAATGTTCTTTTTTTCATATTTCTCATCAATTTTCCCGGAACAATGTTATTTTTTCACGAATCTTAAACCATGGATTGAAATTCCTGTTTTTTTTCAGTATAATAAAGCCGATATGGGTTTCGCCATGAGACTCTGACGAGACAACGTTGTCTCAACCATTTAAAGGAGGAATTATATTATGGCAACATGGAAAAATCTTGACACACTGGCTTCTTTTGACAAGCTTTGCAGTCTTAAGAATCATGTGGACATTGCAGCTGCTCTGTCCGGTGAAGAGGGTGGCAAGCGTGTAGCTGATTATAGTACACCAATGGCAGCTGGGCTGAATTACAACTATGCAGCCAAGGAAGTAGACGAGACTGTTTTATCCGCTCTTGCACAGCTTGCTGACGAGGCACAGCTGATTGACAAATTTGAGGAATTATATAATGGAGCTGTGATTAATACAGGTGAGAACCGTATGGTCCTTCATCACCTGGCACGCAGACAGCTGGGCAATCCGGTTGTTGTAGATGGTGTAGACAAGCGTGAATTCTACGTTGCACAGCAGAAGAAAGCTGCTGATTTTGCAAACAAGGTTCATGCCGGGGAGATCACAAACGAGGCTGGGGAGAAATTCACCACTGTTGTTCAGATCGGTATCGGCGGAAGTGACCTTGGTCCTCGTGCTCTTTACATTGCACTTGAGAACTGGGCTAAGGCAAACAACACATTCAAGATGGAAGCCAGATTCATCAGCAACGTAGATCCTGATGATGCAGCTGCTGTTCTTGCTTCTGTTGACCTTGCACATTCCTTATTTATCGTTGTATCCAAATCCGGTACAACCCTTGAGACTCTGACTAACGAAGCATTTGTTAAGGATGCTCTGACTAAGGCAGGTCTGAATCCTTCCAAGCATATGCTTGCAGTTACAAGCGAGACCTCTCCTCTTGCAAAGAGTGAGGATTACCTTACCGCAATCTTTATGGATGATTATATCGGCGGACGTTACTCTTCTGTTTCAGCCGTAGGCGGTGCAATCCTTTCCCTTGCATTCGGACCGGAGGTATTTGCACAGCTTCTGGACGGTGCTGCTGCTGAGGATCAGCTTGCAACTAACCGCGACCTTATGAAGAACCCGGATATGCTGGACGCTCTGATTGGCATCTACGAGAGAAATGTTCAGGGATATCCTTCCACAGCTGTTCTTCCATATTCACAGGCATTAAGCCGTTTCCCTGCACATCTTCAGCAGTGTGATATGGAATCCAATGGTAAAACCGTAAACCGCTTCAGTGAGCCGGTAAACTATGTAACCGGTCCGGTTATCTTCGGTGAGCCAGGAACCAACGGACAGCATTCCTTCTATCAGCTGCTCCATCAGGGCTCTGATATCATTCCGCTTCAGTTCATCGGCTTTAAGAAGAGCCAGCTTGGAGTAGATGTTGACATTGAGAACAGCACCAGCCAGCAGAAGCTTTGCGCCAATGTTGCTGCTCAGATCATTGCATTTGCCTGCGGCAAAGAAGATGAGAACCTGAATAAGAACTTCAAGGGCAAACGTCCATCCAGCATTATCATCGGTGATGAGCTTACACCTGCCTCCCTTGGTGCTCTTCTTGCTCACTTTGAGAATAAGATCATGTTCCAGGGCTTTGTATGGAACCTGAACAGCTTTGACCAGGAGGGTGTTCAGCTTGGTAAGGTTCTCGCTAAGCGTGTCCTTGCGCATAATACAGATGGTGCCCTTAAGGTATTCAGCGATCTATTGAATATTTAATAGTCATAGAGTTAGAGTTTTTGGAAATGACAAGAAAAGGATTGATCAGTTTTTTGACTGACCAATCCTTTTTTACAAGAGCCTGCTGCTCCTTTATATTTTGTTGTCTTTTTTCGGAAATAGCTTAGGCAGCTCACAGCAATAGGCAATTCCAAGAGGCGTAACAAGAAGTGGATGCACCGGCTGATAAACGGGAAGCTTCAGATGCTTCTCAAATACGGATGTAAATTCCCGGAACATGGAAGAGCCGCCTACAACGTAAATAGCCGGAACCTCATATCCTTTGAGGAATTTTTCTGTGATCAGAGCCATCTTCTCCACCGTAGCTTTAATTACAGGAAAAATTTCATCCTGCTTATCTGGCTGTCTTTTTAGCAGCTCCGCTTCTTCATAGGGAATACGATAATGTCCCGCAACCGTCATTGTCATGTGGGTTCCACCAGTGGCCTCATCATCTGTATAAATGACTTTCCCATCCTTCAGAATGCTGATTCCTGTTGTACCGCCGCCAACATCCACAACCGCTCCGTCACGAATCTTAAGTACAGCCGCTGCGGCAGTTGGTTCATCTACAATATTAGTCACCTCAAAGCCGGCGCCCTCCAGCACATAGCCTATGCTCTTAACGCTCCCCTCTGATACACCGGGAGGAATTGCGGCAGCTGCATAAGTAAGCTCTGTGCCAAGCCGCTCCTCCAGTGTCTCCTTCAGCCTGGTTACCAGCTGTACACATTCATAATAGTTTACGATCACTCCGTCCTGAATGGCATGGGAGGGTGCAGAAATTCCAGCTATCGGGCGGTTTGAAGTATCTACAACAGCCAGAACTGTATTGGCAGTTCCAAGGTCCACACCAACCTTTAATCTTCCTTTGAAATTTTTACACTCACCTGTTTCCACAAGCTCTGCAAAATTTGAAAGTGTTCTGTTTTTTAAATCCATTTTCCAGCTCCGTTTTCCTTTTTCCTTATTTATTCTACTTATGATTGTAAAAGAATACAGGGGAAAATGCAATAAAAACATATCCGTTTGTTTATTTTAAGTCTATCACATTATGCAATCTGTACGCCCCATCTTTTTTCCGGGGAAGCGGCTCTTCCGGCTTTCTCCGGTGCATAGATCCGGCCGCATCTCCAGCTTCCGGCACCGTTGTCCATGTAGCTGATTTCTGCTCCGCCGGCAACCTTGCGTACCTGAATCTTCATTTCCAGCGGAAGTACCCGGCCAAACTGCAGGCTTATTTTTATCATATCATCCAGCTCTTCTTCCAGCTGCTTCCGGTCAATCTGGACGTATATTTTCTCATCTGTAACCTTCGCTTCAAGCCACTCCTGGCCATCGGTGAAGTATTTCTGTCTTGCTTTTACAAACTCATCTATATAAGTATTGATCTCTGTTTTCTGTATTTTTGCCAATGCCTTTTTCATAACAAAAGCCTCCTTAACTAACATCCACATTTCTCTTTGTTCTTGTAAATAATTATAGAAGCTTATGTTAAATTTTATGTATTACCAATGTTAAACATAGTTAAAACTTTTGTTCTTTAAACACACTCTAAGTTTAATCCCATTCCTTGTCATGGAACGGACTGGTTGGAATTTCATTTAGTTCTGAAACAAATCCGTAATCCACCATGTCCTCTTCCTCCCAGGTGGTTCCATCAGAGAAGGCTGCAGGTGTCCCTCTGAAATCTGACGGCAGAATTATATCGGCGCTCTGCAGCATATCTGCATTCTGCACTGTGTCGACATCCTGCACTATGTCGGCGTCCTGCACTGTGTCGGCATTCTGCACTGTGTCGGCATTCTGCACTGTGTCGGCATTCTGCACTGTATCTGCAGCCCTGTCATTTCCTATTTTAGCTGCATATATGATGTCGGTCCGGGATTCCTGGTACTGGTATTTTGCGCAAACAGTTTGAAGCTTGCAGGTAAAAAATATGCCGGCTCCCATTGCCAGAAGAAAAGCTGCGCCTGGTACCTGCCCTTTTACAAAGTAAAATTTTTTCACGGGTTTTACCTTCCTGTTTCTCAATCCTTCTGCTCCATATTCACATTGATCCTGATAAAGTCCTCCGTGTCCATAGGTTCCCACTGGCAGGCATCCTCCCACGAAACCATCAATCGGTATTCATGCTCTGTGGGGCAGCCTTCCGGAAGCAGCATTTCATCTGTCTGAAAAATGTGGGTCTTCTCCTGGGGGCTTTCCTGAAATGACGCTATTTCCTTCCAGCTTCCTTCCCATTCGCTTTCTTCCAAAAGGGTGCAGCGCAGAGGGAGTACCCCTGCGGTAACAACCTCTATGCTGTAGGTCTGTCTGGTCTGGCTGATGCCATTGGTGCTTTGATTGGATACCAGAATGGAATATATGGCCTGGCTGCCAGATGCCCATATCTCTGGCAGCTCTCCTTCCGGACAGATGGACACCTTATGCTCAAATCCTGCCACCTTCATGTGGGAATCCTCAACAGCCAGCAAAATATATTTGGCGTAAGTATCTGTGGGAAGTGCCACCAGCAAAAGCATAAAAGACAGAAACATCATAAGCGGAGGCGTCAGTGAAGGAAGCCGTATTATACGTGACAGTGTCAGCTGCAAAAACCGTGCTGCATCCAGACGCAGTTTTCTTTTTTTGTGATTATTGTTATTGTTTTTCATCATAGCTGCGCCTCTTTCGGAACCATATAAGGGTTAAGCACATGGTGATAATAGGTGCGGTAAATATTAATGCTGTAAGCCAGCTTCCAGGTGACATGTGATCTGCTGTTTTCACAGAATTCCTGCGTTCACTATTCTCGCTGTGTTCACTGTTCTCGCTGCTTTTCTTTTCAGGATTCCCATCTTCTGTATTGCCGGAAATGCTCCGGGCGGCTTCTGTATGAATTACAATAGTATGAAGGGTGTCCTCTGCTTTGTTTCCAAAGAAGGTGTCCTCCTCATCTTTCCCGCGCTCGTAAGCCCATCGCCAGTAAAGGATGTATTTCTTCTTTTCTCCGGAAAGAAGAGAGCCTTCCTGAAGAACTCTGTCCATCTGCTCCGGACTGCTCCACCCATCCTGACTTCCCAAAAGCCATCCCCTTTCCCCAGACAGCCTTAGTTCAAGGGGACTTTTAAATGCTTCCATGTCCCAACCGGCTTTCAGCCAAACCTTATAATCCATTTTTGTTTTTCCCGTGTTTTGAAGAAAAAAGGTGTAGGCTCCGCTGGTTCCGGGGGCAATCACCTTGTCCTGGCTTTCGCTTTGCACGGTGAGCTCCCCGGCCTGGTTTCTGTCTCCAGTCTGAAAGATCTGAACGGCAGTATCTGTTGTCCAAATCTGCCGGTTATCCCAGGTCTGAAGCCCTTCTGCTGCCTTTGCACTCCCATCTTCTTTTACTGTCTTACTGTTTTCAAGAATGCCCTCCCTGGCTGCAGATTTGCTCCTTGCATTTATGTTTTTTCCTTCTGTAAGGCAGATAACATTCCCATGACGCACATTTTCTCTGGAATTTTTATTCCACCAGGAAACCAGAAGAAGCATGCACAACAGGAGCAGAAATTTTTGTTTAGTCAATCTGAGTTACCGTTGTTTTCATGCTCAGCTCCACTGTGGAGGCTTTGTTTGCTGCTGCCTGATCGCCGAGATATGTATCTTTCTCATCGCTGTTTCCGTTGTATGCCCACTCCCAGGAGACATTCACAAAACCATTCTCACCGATTCCAGATAAATCTGTATTTGCAGCATAATTTTTAGAATATCCCTTGATTGCATTTTCAACAGCTGTTTTCAATTCAGCTATACTGGAACTTCCATTTGCAATCGCTGCTCCTGTTGAATCCTTAACACCCTTCATACCGTATTTTTTATCCCCAACCTTGAAAATAATTGGAAAATATTCTGACGATGCACTCCCCTCATCTGTATACTCCCACCCATTTAAAGTCAATGTAGGCTCATAGGATACCTTCACCGCAACTTCCGGCTTTCCGGTAATCGTGGCATTCAGCAGTTCCCCTTTGGTCCCCGGTGCAACTACATGGTCGCTTTCTCCGCCACTGCTTACTACCGACTTTACAATAGTCCCCACAACATTTTCATCATCTTTTGCATACTCACTTGCAAACATCGTCCCGTTTGCAGTGACAGTCACTCCGAATTTCGCCGCTCTGGCACTGTCTGTGCCGGTTCCGCTTGTAATATACTTGGCAAATGATCCTGAAATCACGCTCATGGTCAATAAAGTGGTCACACCGGCTCCTGCTGCAATCCGCATTGCTTTGTTTTTCATCATAATTTGCATTCTCCCTTCAATCCTGACTTTTCTTCTCGTTCTGCCCGCAGGACATCCAGTTCTGCCAGCAATGCTTCTGTACTTTTTTCCTTCTCTTTTTTCTGTCTCAGATCACAGCTTTTGTCATAAGCTGCCATCAAAAGCAAAGGACAAACCACACATAACAGTATTCCCTTTGTGCTCTGCATAAACATTGCCGTATTTCCAAGTCCGGGAAGCCGCCAGCAGTAAATCCCTGCCAGATTTTCGCTTCTTACCGGCTTTTCATCTTCTGTATTGTTGGCGTCGCCTTTTGTTATCCAGGCAAGGGCGCCCGTCTCATCTGTAATGATTTCTGTCACTCTGTGTGTAACGGTAGCCGTCCCGTTTCCCTCAGGGTCATAGAAGCAGATTACATCCCCTGTCTTTATATTTCTGGCATTTACTTTGCGGCAGATCACCAGATCTCCGGAAGCCAGCTTGGGATTCATACTATCTGTCAGGATAACCATGGGAAATATTCCGCCAATATCCGGCACCTCATTTTTGTTTGTAATACTTTTGATAATAAGGGTACAGTTGATAAGCAGAAGTGGAATCAGAATGAAACAGAAGAGGGATCCGACCAGAGTGCAGATCCGATGAACAACAGAAGTTCTCTTTTTTCTCATTTTTCCCTCCAGATTTGTGACAAGCTTTATTATAACAGGACAAAGCCAAAAAAGGACGGATTTGCACATTCCTCAGCTTTTTAATCACAAAACGCATTTTAGGAACATTTTGGGTAAAAAAAGCCCCGGATATTCGGGGACTTCCATGTTTTTTCGACATTTCGTCCTCCCATCCGGGGATGTGTAAAGCGGACATTCCAGGTCCGCTTCGCTACTTGCTCATAAACGCAGTCGCTTCGCGATCTGTCAGTGGGAGCTTTCGCTTCTATATCAGCTGAATTTTTTAATCTTATTTAGCAAGCCCTTTTTACCTGTAGCCAAAAGAAGCTGTAAATAAATCTGAAAAATCTCCTGATCCGGCGCATAAAGCTCACCGGCTTCCAGATATTTCTTCATGATTTTGTCATAGTCCTTCAATTCCTCTGACAGCCTGGGGTAATCCCTGTTTTCCATAAGGTTGAGAAGATATTCCTTTTTTCCTGCGTAAACCTCTGCCAGATTCACCCCTTCGCCCTTCAGTTTCACATAATTCCAGGACCAGTCTAGATATTCACGGGATTTTCGCCCTTTTCTGTCTTTGTTGTACTGATTCCTTCTCTCCTTCACAAGAGTCTTAACCTGCCCGGAATACCTGTCAAGAAACTCCCGGCAGGGAATATTGGTGCTTGTGATAACCGTCATAGAGGGAATATAGGGCTCAGTCAGCTTATTCATGTAGCCTTTTCCAAACCAGATTTTCAGATAGGAATCCACTGCATCAGGTACACTTAAGGATACCCCCTCCAGCTCTACTCTTCTGGTTTTTTTAAATATTTTTTTCGGGTAATACAAGGTTGCGCCCTTGAGACGGACTACGTAGTTTTTTCCCTTACATTCCTTCTGGTTTTCATAAAGCTTTTGATACAGATATCTGGAAAGCCTGTCTCTTCCGCCAACCATAAGAATTGCCACAGGAAGCTTGCACAGCTTCTCCTTCCAGGTAAATTCCTGGGAACGGCCGTCGCAAAACTGAATCCAGCCCATTTCCAGGCAACGCAGCCACAAATGGAGCTTCCTGGAGCTTTCCTTTCCCCTAAGGGGATAAATGTCAATCCCGATTCCCGGATATTCGTAATTTCGTCCCTCGTCCATTCGAAAGCACAGGGAATTTTTGTCCTCATACCGAAGGAAAAATCCGGGAAAGCGCTTGTTCTCATACATGGATTCCAGGGCTCTGTCCTCCCTTTCTTCCTTAAGGTATGCAAGGCGAAACCGTTCCATATCAGACAGCTTCATCAAAATTCCTCCCGCCAGAGGGCTTTTTGGCATCTCGTCCCCATACACTGCGTGTACCGCCAGACGTGGTGCCAGATAGTATTCAATTTTATTTTTCGTGCAAAGCCTGTCCACTTCTTCAAGAAGAGAAAGCAGCACCTGCTGTTCTTTGTTCAATGTACCTGTTTTCCTTTCCTCAGACAATCGCCTTTAACAGTTCTGTGATTTCCTCCAGGCTTTCGTATTTGCCAAGCCATGCATCCAGAAATTCCGTAAGGTCCTGCTTTCTTCCAAAGGAGCGGATATAGCTGCTTCCGTCCTTCAAATCCTTCAGTACCCTATCTGCTCCTTCTATACGGACATATTCAGGAGCGTCTTTTTTCAGTGCCTTTCTGTAATAAGAAAAGGCCTCCCGTGTTTTTCCCTGTTTGTAAAGAATATCTCCTGCTATAAGAAAAGCTGCAGGCTTACATTCCTCTTTACTCTCCTGCTCCAGGGCTTGAGAAAGAAGCTCTTCCAGCTTCTGCATATCCTCTGTATAAAGCAGCTCTGTACCAAGCTTAGCCAGTTTCCCGGAAAATCCAAGCTTTTCTGCTCCGTATGCGCATATATCCAGGTAAACCATATTTTCGATTTTAAGCTTTCCTGTTTTTTCTGATTTTCCCTGTAAAAGCTTTTCTTTTATATCTTTCAGGAATTCCCTGATCTCCTCCGGTCTGTTCAGGCCTTCCAGCTTCATCTGGCAGAAATATCCGTCAATACTCTCATCCTCCGGCAAAAGCTCCTTCCACAATGCGGCAAGCTCCACTGCTTCTTGTACTTTTCCCTTTTCTACCAGGCTTTTGCAGGTTCCCATAGCAGACATTTTATGTTCTTTCAGGAATTTATCCAGCTCCAGCTGAGTCATTCCGTTGGTGGTTTTGCTCCTCACAGCCACATACACATCAAGTGCCTCACGGTATTTTTCCTGCAGCCACAGCAGGTCTCCCTTGTATTTCAGGAAATATCCGTCCTCAGGAAACAGTTCCAGACAATGGGACAGAAATTCTTCCGCTTCCTCTGAATGCTTCTCTTTCTTTGCCCTTTCCATCAGAAAGCGGATCTTAAACTTCAGGAAGGAAGGGTTGTCCGGATATTTTTCCAGAAGCTGATCAATTTCCCATTCTGCTGCTCTGTTTTCCCCAAATTCGTAATGGCAGGCCGCGCTTCTGAAGATAAGAATATCCTGTAAAAGTGCCTCCATGGCAGGAGAAAGCTCCTGCAGCTTTTCCCGGACTCTTAGCATTCTGTATGCCTTGGACACCTTCTCGGAATAAAGAAGGGTCAGCATAGCTGCCATAAAAACCTCTTCCTTTATATCAATAAGAACCGGATGATAGAAATTATAAATATGCACAAATTCTTCTCTTCCGATAAAATCTGCGCTAAGCTGTACCCGGAAGTAATCTCCGAAAATCTGGTTCAGAGTATGGAAATCTCTTTTTTTCAGAAGAGCTTCCAGAGAAACCTTCTTTTGTTCCAGCCTGTTCATCAGATCCTGGGCAGTAACCTCCCCTAACAGCTCCTGTCTTTTGCGTATGAGCCTGTGGGAGCGTTTTGCAGTAGCCATGTAATAAATCTTGCGGAACACCGCATCCTTTTTCAGACGGAAGGTATCCAGCTTAGGCATATATTCTTTTCGGAATTCCTCATAATTCATATGGTGACATTCCACTGCGTCATGAGATTCCCTTTCCCCGTGAGGGGGAATGTAGGACCATTCGTCCCCGTAATGCCAGATCAGGTAATCACTGACTTTATTGGGGATCATTACATCTACGCCCTCAAATCTGCCGTATTTAACAGGGAACATCATGTCCTTATCAAACAGGAAGGGGCAGCCGCCCCAGCGCATTGCATAGCGGCTGCATTCCTCTTCTTTGTAGGAAAACATGATTTTCTCCAGCTTTTTCAAGGTTCTCTCTTTTCCAAGGAAGAGATAGGAAAAAAGATATTTCAGATACAGATGAACCGGTACCTCGTAACGGTTTCCATACACTACTGCTATGTTGATCAGATCTGAATAGATCATCAGGTGTGTTCTGTATTTTTCGTATTCCCTGTCATCATCCGGAATAGGGTCCAGAGTCAGTACGTCAATGATCTCTCCTGCCTTGTCCTTTCCGATGATCTGGTGTCTGTGAATGGCACAGGTGTCTGTAGAGGCATACCTTGGGAACGTGTTGGTATAGTTTCTGTCCACGTCCACACACTGGAACGCACGGTTTGGAGGAAGCACCTGGTCGGATAGCTCCACCAGCTTGTCCCAGTCATCTCTTGGCATATAGATATCCACATCGTCATCCCAGGGGATAAAACCTTCGTTTCGCGCCACACCGATGAGACTGCCTCCAGCCATTACATATCTCAGGTTATGCTTTTTACACATTTCGTCAATCTCCCGAAACAATTTCAGAAGATATTGCTGTTTTTCAGTCATTTACTTTCCTCTCATAATAAAGTTTGAAAATCATTCTGCAGAAGGGTTTCAAACAGCTCCAGGGATTTTCGGTTGTTTTCCCTGCAATCAATCCCGGGTGCCTTGCATTCTCCCTTTTCAAAGGCCTCCATGCCTTTCAAAACGCCCAAGACAGAGGGTTCTGTCAGCATTCCGCCATAGTCCTCACAAAAGCAGCGTGCTCCCGGGACATTTGTTGCCACAAAGGGAACGCCCAGTACTGCTGCCTCAAACAGGACTACAGGAAGGCCTTCATAATCTGAGGATAACACCAGCAGATCACTTGCCTTCAATATGGGCATAGGATTTCGTATACTTCGAAGCAGAATAATATGGCTGCCGGCAGCGCTGTTTTTTGCCAGCTGGCAGGTCTGTTCATAGAGATTTCCCGCTCCGCCGATTATAATCAGCCAGGTATTTTTGTTTTTCTTCCAGAAAAGCTCAAAGGACTGGATCAGACGGTTATGCTGCTTTTCCTGGGAAAATCGTCCGATGTTAATAAATTTTCGGTCGCTGCTATTTAGCACCTCCTGAAGCCTCTTAAGGGAAACGGTACATTTGGTTTCCCTATCAAAGCAGATGGCTTCCCCGGATCGCCTTTTGATTCCTTCGTAATCCTGACAGTTTGGAATGACAGTAATGTTGTCCTTTCGCCCGCCGATGGCTTCCACAGCCTTTATAAGATCACGGCTTACTGCTGCCACATGGTCATAGGAGGCATAAGCGTCATGAAGTACATGTTTATTTGGATTTTTCTTTCTCTCTATTTCTTTTTCCATGTCATTGTGCACCCAGATGGTTCTGGAAAAGGGTGCCTGCTCAAACATGGAAATTATATAATTTTCGTAACCATTAAAGTGAAGAACTGCCTGAAACCGGGAATTGCCGAAATGCTTTTTCCATTCTCTTGCATAGGCATGCGTAAGTCTTTTTGTGCGGATTCCCAGCTTCATGTAAAGTCCCTGGCAGATGGCAGTGATCACGTCCATATTCATCTCGCTTCCAAGAGGATACACATTAGCCTGATGAGGCAGGCAATCCAGCCGCCAGGGTGCTTCCTTAAGAGAATTCATACGGTAGGAAATAAAATAGTTGTATTTTTCCTGATCAAGCTCCTTCATCAGATTTAAAAAGGAGGTGGTGATTCCATTTTGCTGGAAATCTCCTGCATAGATCAGCACGTTTTTCTTTTGATTTCCACTGGCAAAAGCAGTGTGGCAGAGGTTTTCTCCAAGGATCACATGATGGCAGAGGTTTCGGATTCCGCTTCCCTGTTCATAGGTTCCGTACTTCTTCCGGAAGGCTTCATCAAGCTCTTTGACAGGTGTTTTTAACAGTTCTGCCACCTCTTTTGGCGTGCGCACCAAAGGAAAAGGATAGGTCCTGATGTCCTCGTACATGCCCCTGCTTCCTGCATAATCCTCAATGTCATAGGCAAACAGGATAATCTTTTTACCGGAGTTGGCAAAGTCATACATAACACTGGAATAATCGGTGATCAGAGCATCACACATATTCAGAACCTCATAGGTATCATAGCCCTCCGGAAATTTCTGAATGTGCTGATAACCGAACAGGTTCAGCCCATTTCCCACAAAGGGGTGAAGCTTCACAAGAAGCAGCTGATTTTCATCCAGACACCGGTCAAGAACATCCAGATAGCCCTGCATTTCCTTTACAGAGTCCTTGCTGTCAACTGCATCTGCCTTCCCCCGGAAGGTGGGCATGTAGACGGATACCTGCATGTTCCCGAAGCCGAATTTCTTTTTCAGGGCTTCTCCCTTGTCCGGGTGAAAAAAAATCTCATTTCTTGGGTAGCATTCGTGAATAAACTGCCCCTGGTACAGATTATCCAGCATGTAGGCTCCTCGCATTTTTTCCTCCATAAACACGTTGGAAAAAAGCAGGTAATCGGACATCAGAAGATTTCGCATAACATTTCCCATGCTATAGCGCTCCTCCAGGTTGTCTCTTCCCATGCATTTCAGAGGAGTTCCGTGCCACACATTCAGATAGATCTGTCCATTCTTTTTAATAAAGCGTCCCGGAAACGTAGAGTCATTGATGAGAAATCCAGCTTTGGAAAGCATTCGATAATAAGAAATGCTTCCAAACTTCACCAGATGATCTACCCTTAATCCATAGTGCTGCAGCTTTTTTTCCACAGAATCTCTGTAGTCGCTGCGGCAGGCCAAAGCAATGGTATAGTTCTTATATTCTTCCCGGTTCAGCTCCCGCAGAATTGCAAAAATATTGCTTTCCATGCCTCTTCCGCTTCTGGATTCCAGCAAAATCAGGTGTGGATCGATCCGTGTTTTCTCATAAAAGGTATTGTAAAAGGGATACCAGGTGCCGCTTTTTAATTTTTTCTTTATTTTAGTCCATGCCGACATGCTTTTTTACCTCATCACAGATATTTTTCATACAGGGCTGTTGGATCTCATTGAAAAACAGATTGCATTTTTGCCGCTCCTGCTGATAGCGGTCTCTTCCATGACAGATCTCTGCTATGACATCTATAAATTTTTGCTGGCTGTCCGGCTTTGCGCCTGGTGTCACCTTATCGTACTCAAAATTCATTCCACGGCCCTTTAAATACTGCTCCTTGTCATAGGGAAGGAAAATAAGCGGCCTGTCAAGAAGCAGATAGTCAATGTAAATGCTGGAATAATCGGTAATCAGAATATCAAAAATATCGGCTATATCCATAATGTCTTCAGCTTGCTCATTTCCCAGGTATCTTACCCGGTCAGAAAGGTAAGGGCCTGCATTTCCCTGCTCGCTGATGTGAGTGCGAAGGAAAATAACGGCGTCCTCCTTTTCCAAAAATGCATCCAGTGCTTTTTTGTCATAATCTTTGAAAGGAAACAGGCTGGTCACGCCGTAGTCCCGGAAAGTTGGAGCATAGAGGATAGCCTTTTTGCAGGATGGAAGATCGGGATACATGCTTCCCAATACCTTCTCTTTATCTGTCTTTGTAAAGAGCACATCATTTCTTGGCTGTCCCCAGACCTTTATCTTGTCCGGTGAGATCTGAAAGCTTTCTGCCATTACAGGAATCAGCCGGCTTGAGCAGGTCAGCACAAAGGTATAATTTTCTGTAAAAATTTTCTTAAAATAGATTCTGGCAAGGCGGGAAAGATTAGGGTCCATCAGTGCGATTTTTTTCAGAGGGATTCCATGCCACAGGTTTACAATTGTCCTGTTTTTCCCAAGACCTGTGCCGTAAACAGGAAGTCCTGCAGAGGTAAACCATACGCCTGCTGACAGAGCCTTTTTCATACCCTCAACGGAGCAGGTCTCTATAAAATATTGTTCGCCGTACTTATCACCAAGCTTTTTTCTTAGCTTCTCATCATTGATCACAAAATAGGGTGTGATCTTTGGAAGGTTGTCCTTTACATATTCAAACAGATAGCGGGAATTGTAATTGTAATGTGCGTTATCTGTAGATGAAAAAATCCAGATTCCCGGGTCCGGCTTTTTCGTAACCCTTAGACTGACCAGCTCTGCCTTCAAAAGGCTTTTCAGTTTCCCCATGTATGCTTCCTCTTTTAGTTTTTTTTCTTAAATTTCCCTGTAAGCCATGGAAAATATTGATTGATAATGGAAACTACACCGCATTCTATGAGCATCAGCTCTGCCAGAATGCCGGTACATTCCAGATAGTATCTTGGTCCTGCAGTCTCTGACAGGGTGTAGATTGCCTTCCATCCTTTGATCACAAGGACTTTGAAGCCCAGGGTTCCATGGGTTGCCATAATGATCAGGGAATTTTTTCCCGCAAATTCCAGATAAGTCATCTTCCACCATTTCTCCAGATATTCCAGAACCAGAATGGTTCCCATGGAGCCAAGAATTCCGTTTATGTAAAACATCAGATGACTGTCTCCGATTCGAAGCAGGTTGATGTCTACATGAAGGTTTCTCTGCGACAGGAAAATAGTGGCCACGAACATCACCGCACCGATGACAAATCGCAGATTTCTCTCTTTGATTTTGCTAAAAAGCATAAAGCAGAGATACCCTGCCCCGATAAACCAGAATCCCAGAATTCCCTTACTCACTGCCAGGATGGGAAATGACACGATTTTGTACTGTCTTTCGGTGAGCATGGCCTTCAGCATTGGAAGCAGAGTGTCTGAAGTGTACACCGTGATAACCACAGACAGGATTCCACTGGCGATCCGCACAAGATTGCTCTTTGCTTTCATTACCAGGATAAAGATCACCTGCGCAAAAAACAAAGCCGGCAGAAACCACAGAGCACTGATTCCCCTCAGGCTCAGTGTGGTGTAGGCCTGGTACACAAATTTCGAATACATCTGTGCGCGTCCGGTGCCTTTCATAAGGCAAACCAGCATATTATACAGCATTACAATGGCACTGTATCCAAAATATGGAATCATAAGACTTTTGAAATGCTTCCATATATACTGGCTGGCACTCATCTTGCGAAATGACTGGCGCATGCAGAGCAGGTAGCCGGAAACAATGAAAAATATGGGGATTTTGTATGCTGCAAACCATAGGTCTATGGGATTTCCCAGAGAAGTAATATGCCCAAACACCACCATTGTGATTCCCCAGCCTTTTGCTGCATCCAGATATTTCTTTCGCTCTTTTGAGCTGTTTGGTAATTCGCTCATTTCTTTTCCTTTCCCTCAGCAGCCTCTGGACTTCAGAAATTCCAGAGTACGCCTGCTGTTGTTATGATCTGTGTATGCAAAATGCTCCTTTCGCATCTGTGCATACCTTTCTTTTTCCTTAAAATTATTTTCTATATATTCTTTTATATTCTTTACGAGGCATTCCTGATCCAGACATCTGTCTCCGAATAAGTCCCTGGTCATATCAATATAGCTTCCATTTGCCTGCTGATACAGGTCATAGTCAAACTGATAGAACAGAACCGGCTTAGCCAGATAGTGGACGTCCCAGCTCACACTGGAATAGTCGGTGATCAGCATGGAGCATTTCATGATCAGCTCGTTTAAGGGCTGGCTGCCCTGGACGATCAGCTTTACCTGGTCATTTTCTGTTTGAAATGCTTCCAGGAATTCCTTCATTTTGGGATGAATGTGGAAAATGATCTTCACATTGTTTTCCCGCAGGAATGCTCCCAATTCTGGATTTTCCAGCAGCTGTCGGTACCGTCTGCAGTACTCACTTTCCCGGAATACTTCATCGGACTGCTCTTCCAGCCAGGGGCGCCAGGTGGGCATGATCAGGATGTTTTTCTCATCTGGTCTGGCTTTATTTTCCAGGACATCCCATCTAGTAAAGCCAAGAATAGGCACGTTTTCTTTGGCATATCCGAAGTTCTCTGTGACGATCTTCTGCTCAAACTCTGAGGTGACGGCAAAATAGGTCATAGGGGCGGAACCGTTTTTTCCGAATAGTTTGTCTACCCGTTTCAGGGCAGTTACGCCGTGCTGCAAAAACAGCATTTTCTTCTGACTAATCTGCCTGGTAATAATATTAGGCTTAGGCTTCCACGCAAATCCATGATTTCTGGCATCTGAAGCCACATAAATCCGGGCTGCCAACATGTACAACATATGTCTTGCACTCATAAAAGGAACCAGATTCCGGCCATATTTTTTCATCTGTGGCCACTGGAGTGACTTCTTGTCCAGAATGAAATAAATATGCTTTTTTTCTTTTTCCGGAAGATTTTCCATACAGTATTTGAAAAAATAGGAACCGTTATCCTGGGCTTCTGTACAGTATTTCTCATAAATCACCCATATTTTTTTCCTGTTCCACACTGGCTTTGTGAGCATGTAAAACAGATAGATGACATTCTCTTTCACTGCCGTAGCGGTACTGTCGTATGAGGCCCGAAGCCGATCATGGAGCGTAAGCATATGATTCGTACTTGCCATTGGAAATAAAATATGATTCCCCTTTGGAATCTCGTAATTTCCAAAGAGAAGCTTCAGCCGTGTGACCCCATCCAGAATTACAGGCAAAATTTCTCCCTCTTCGGTGTAAAGATACACATCCCAGTCACCCTCCCATAAAGTCATATTCCCTGTGCTGCCCCAGATCCGGATCTGAAACGGCTGCCTGCCGGAGGCCTGCTGCTCTTCTGAAAACTGATGCCTTCCTGAAAAATGCCTTTCTTTTCCTTTCGGAAGCAACTCATATTCCAGCGGATATTCTGCCGGTCGGACAATATTTCGGGATTTCAGCACTGCTTTCTCAATTTTCAAAGCTTTGCCCGCCTGCGCATATACCGTAAAATCAGAGCCTTTTAATTTCAGCCTTGTCACAGTAATAATTCGATTCCCACTACATTCGCTGTTGCTTTGCATTCTTCTGCCGTTACCAGCTTCGCTGGTTTTCCTAATCCTTCTGCTGCTCCCTGTCCCGCCGTTATTCCTGCTCATCTGCTTTCTCTTCTTCCTTCTTTTTGCCCCATTTTTCCACAATGGCATCGCAGATTCGCCTGCTGTTCTGATCGTCAAAATATTTGTAGAAGTTAGTGCGCATAGCATCGTACTGGGGTTTGATCACGAAATGACCGGCTGCGCATTCTTCCATATAAGTAAGAAGCCCGTCCACATTGTCCGCACACTCTCCGAATAATTCCTTACTCATATCCAAATAGCTTCCGTGTGCTTCCTCGTATTTTTCCCGGTCAAACTGGAAGAATACAACAGGTTTATCCAGGTAAAATACATCCCAGCACACACTGGAATAGTCGGTTACCAGCATTTTGCAGCGCATCATCAGCTCATTGGCAGGCTCTTCCCCAAATGCGATCAGGCGGATTCTCTTGGATTCCACGGAAAAGTCCTGCATAAATTCACGGAACTTGGAGTGAAGATAAAAATTAGCGCACAGGTCGTTCTTTTCCAGGAAATCGTGGAAACGCCTGGAATTCAGAAGCTCCATGTAGTTCCGGAAATAATCGCTTTTTTTGAATTCCTCTGCCGTTGCATTTTCCAGCCAGGATCTCCAGGTAGGCATGATCAGGATTTCCCGAAGGCCTTCTGATTTATCCTCCAGCACATCCCATCTGGCAAAACCGCTGTTTACGATCTCGTCTTCTGCGTATCCGAAATATTTCTCTATGATTCCTTTCTCGAAATCAGAGGTTACCACGAAAAGATTGCAGGAACCTGCTTTTCCCTTGCCATAGAAGAAATCCACTTTCTTCAGGGCGGTTACGCCGTGCTGGAGAAATACAAGATCCTTTCTTCTCAGGTAGCGCTTCAGGATACTGCCTCTCTGACGCATAGCGTACAAATGATTTCGGGTGTCTGTGCTCACCAGAAGCTTCGCTGCCTGCATGTAGATCATATGGCGGATGCTCATGAAATCCACTACCCGATTTTTGTACGGACGCAGCTTCTCACGGTCCGGTGCATTCTTATCGATCACATAATAAATGTGATTTCTCTGCCTCTTTTCTTCCCCGTTTTCCATGCAGTATTTGAAGAAATAGTAGCCGTTGTCCTGGGCCATCATGCAGAATTTCTCATATACCAGCTGAATCTGCTGGCTGTCCCAGTAAGGCTTTAACAGGCGGTAAAGGAAAAATGCGACCATTTCCTTCATACGGAAGTCCCATCTGTCATATTCGCCTTCCTCGCGATACTGGAATGCAAGATTCTTGGATGACGTATTGTAGGGATACAGGAAAAATCCGTTTTCTTTTTTATATTTTCCGCTGTATAAAAACGCGGTGAATAAGCGGTAATTTCTGGTCATGGATACAGAAGCTTCATATCTGTCCCCGGTTTTCGGATTCAAAAATACCACCAGCACATCCCAGTACAGGCTTTTCCACTCCACCTGGTCCAGATCCAGCTCTGCCTCAAAGCGGCGCAGATTATTTCTCAGTCTGTTTTTTCTGATCGTAAAGCTGTACGCTTCCCGTTCTGCCTCCAGCTTGCTTCTGAATCGAAACAGGACCTTGTCAGGGAAATAGCCATATTTATCTGCATCTGTAACCAGTCTGAGCTTCAGAAGGTTCTTATTGATGGTAAGATAGCGCAGATGGCACATCTGTGTCATTTTGTGGATTCGCCAGTTGGCGCAAAGTCCGAACAGCCATCTTCCTTTTTGATCCATGTAGACGCACAGGGTGTATGCAATGTCTTTGGCGCCCTCCTGGGTTAACAGGAGCTTTTCAGAGCAGGCCTGCTCACAGATCCAGGCTTTTTTCCCTTTCTGCAGATCCTTGTCCTGCTTTGCCCGGCCTTTATCAGCCAGACGATATCGGAAATATTGTCCATCTGCTATGGTCTCCAGAAGGATTCGCACGCTTTTATTTCTTCCATATTCCATGGCAGGAAGAAGGATACTGGTATCAATGGTAAATTCACAGTCGCTCTGTACATCCGTTACAGGCAGAATATAAATTTCCTGATTTTTTACCCCGGCAAGAAGCACCCTTACCTGCTCAAAATCAGAGAGCTTCTTTTCCTTAAGCGTTACCTTTACCTTCCCGCTTCTATCCCCGCACACATCTGCCAGAATATCGTCTGTTCCATTCAGATTAAATGCAGGTGTTTCTTCATATACAATCTGTCCATCCTCATTCTGGTTCCAGCAGCAATATTGCATGGTTTCCTTATTTAGATAGCAGTCTTCCAGATTGATCTTTGTTTCCATATTTATTTCCTCACGTAGATGTCCCCAAATTTTATCATATCATTACTATATTATAAAGAAATCTTTACGAAAGTCAATGTTTGCGGCAGGAAACTGCACTTTCCAGCACAAAAAAGACTGCCGCCAGGGATAGTATTTCCCATTTGCGGCAGTTTCATTTTGTTTTCTTATCTGTTATCGTTTTCTTTCTTCATATTCAGATCATTTTTGATCTGTGTGGAGGAGATTTCCGGTGTGCGTGGAAGATAAATGACTTCGCAGCCTTCCTCCTTGAGAAAATCAAATTTTCCCTTCCAGTCATCTCCCATCACAAAGGTATCCACATGATATTCCTTTACATCTGTCCGTTTCTGCTCCCAGTTTTCTTCAGGGATCACAAGATCCACATACCGGATGGCTTCCAGCAGCTGTTTTCTTTTTTCATAGGAAAAATAGCATTTCTTCTGCTTCTCATTCCAGTTGAATTCGTCTGTGGAAAGTCCCACGATCAGATAGTCTCCATACTCCTTGGCTCTGCGAAGCAGGTTAATGTGCCCATAGTGAAGCAAATCAAAGGTTCCATAGGTAATTACTCTTTTCATTTTATCAGAAAATCTCCTCAATTGCATTATTCCGTTAATTTAGTCTTAGTTTTCTCCAAGATAATATCTGCCATATGCATCTGCTGCTTTCATTGCTGCAAATACCGTTTCCGGTGTTACTTCAAATGGCATGTTGTGAAGGGTATCGTTCTCAGAGCATGCGGTTTTAGCTACTTCCATGAGCTGTTCATCTGTGACGTTTTCTGCGCCAAGCTCTTTTAAGGTGACTGGAAGGCCTACTTCGATGCACCATAAAATGATGTCCTCTAATTCTTCCTGTGGAACATTCTCCAGAACCAGCTGGGTGAGAGTTCCAAAAGCAACCTTTTCTCCGTGATACATGTGGTGGCACTCTTCCAGAACAGTGAATCCGTTGTGGATTGCATGTGCGCCTGCAAGTCCGGCACTTTCAAAACCGATTCCGGATAACAGGGTGTTTGCCTCAATAACCTTCTCTACAGCAGGTGTGCATACCCCGGCTTCCAGTGCGATTTTGGCTTTTATACCTTCTTCCATCAGGGTATCAAAGCAAAGCTTTGCAAGGGCCATGGCGGCTTCTGTGGTCTTACCCCCTGCACAGGATGCTGCACCGCTTTGTTTGCATGCTCTTGCTTCGAAATAAGTTGCAAGGGCATCTCCCATTCCTGCTACTGTGAGGCGAACAGGTGATTTCGCAATAATGTCTGTGTCCATAAGCACCAGATTTGGATTTGCAGGAAGGAACAGGTATTTTTCAAAAACGCCTTCCTCTGTGTATACAACGGATAATGCACTGCATGGTGCATCTGTGGAAGCAATAGTCGGGCAGATAAACACCGGTGTTTTGGCATAGTATGCCACTGCCTTGGCTGTATCAAAAATCTTGCCTCCGCCAATACCGATGGTAAGGTCACAGCCGCTTTCTTTCACAATTTCTACCAGACGGTTAATCTCGCTATTGCAGCACTCTCCGTTAAAATAATCAAAAACCACATCGCAGTCGCTTGCAGCAAAGCTGTCCTCGATCATTTTTCCAATTCTCTTATAACCGCCTTTACTGATCAGAACCAGTGCTTTCTTTCCGCAGTTCGCCGCATAGGTTCCAATGTTTTTCATTTCCCCTGCGCCCTGTAAATATTTGGAAGGGCTGATCAATACTTTTGCCATTTTTTATTCGCTCCTTTTTTTGTATTTTATGGAAGCCAACCTCCGCCTCTGGCTCGCGCCGGATTTTACTTGTTAAAAAATCCATTTTCATTATAACATCGCCAGGGGAATTTACAAGCCCCCTCAAGCTTACGATCAACCTCTTTTCAGCTAAACTCCAGCACCATCTGCCCGTCGAGGAGGCGGGATCGTGGAAGGCATAATTTTGTTTTACGGTTCTGGAATTGTAATTGGTATAGCAGTATCTGCACATATGGAGACAGGTATTATACGCTCCAATGTCATTTCCCATAAAGCAGGCGCACGCCTTTCGAAGAGGCTGTTTCTTCGGGATCGCAAGTGTGGTATGAAGTGCTTTCTCGTAGGTTCGCTTTGTCATGCATCCGCTGCAGTCGGCGCCATAAGCAGCCAGTTCCTGTCCTTCCCCGCATGGGTAAACCGTCATTCCATGGGCAGCCGCGATCTGGATCATATTTTTCCCAAGATATAAACGGTTCGCCTTAGAGCGTGTTTGAAAAATCATAACGCAATATACAAAACGCCAAGCGTACCCAGACCGCAATGGCTGGAAACCACACCGCCTCTACTGTTTCCCGGTCACAGCCGGAATGGGTGATAAACACACGTTCCGGTCTCGCATTTTTTAAGTCATTTTCCATATCTTTTACGTAGGACATGATCACAGAAGCAATTTTCCCCCGATATTTTTTGGAAGCATTCATAGCACCATTTCCCACCACGATCTTCGGATGCAGCTTTAAAACACCGCCTGCCATGGCCGCTACCGCATTGCAGCGTCCACCGCGGTATAAATAGGATTGTCAATAGGTATTGGTATTCCTGAAGCCCGCATTTTTATCTAACTTTACGTATTTTTCACTTGCTTTTTTCAGCAATCTGCTATATACTGTCCCTTGTAAAGTAATGCAGAGTAAGTTCATGAGCGTAAAGTGCCTTCCGGATGGAGAGTTGCCGGAGGACGAAAAGAGAAATCTTGCGGTTCGTGGATTGCTTCTCGCTGCAACAGAAGATAAATATGAATCCATAGATTATCTCCTATTGTGAGCGAAAAAGAAAAGGAGGTAATTTTTTTATGGAGAAAACAAAGAACATGTTTCTCACTTCAGCCAAAGAGCTGAAAACCACTTCTACCCTGGCAGTCTGTGCAATGCTCGCTGCCCTGGCACTGATCTTAAATTCAGTCGCTTCTATCAACATCGGTCCCTATGTAAAAATTGGATTTTCCGGTATTCCAAATCAGATTGCGGATTATCTGTTTGGACCTGTTACAGGATGCCTGTTCGCTGGTGTGCTGGATATTGTGAAATTCTTTATCCGCCCTGATGGACCATTTTTCTTTGGCTTCACCTTTAATGCAATGCTCGCGGCATTTATTTACGGATGTTTTTACTACAAGCATAAACTCACCTTCCGCCGTGTACTGATTGCAAAACTGGTAGTGGTTCTGATCGTAAATGTCCTGTTAAACACCTTATGGCTGGACATGCTCTACGGAAAGGGCTTCCTGGCAATCCTTCCAATGCGTACGGTAAAGAACCTGATCATGTGGCCAATTGATTCCTTTATCTTCTTTACTATCACAAGATTGATTGAGCAGACAGGGATTTTTAATCTTTTTAGAAAACCGGCTGTAAACTGATTTTATTTGTAAAGTAAGCGCTTAATTTTCTATGGTACTCGAAAGTTAAGCGCTTACTGTATTTCCTGCCTCATATCTTTCCTTAATCCAACAACGGATATATAATTCTTGGTCTGACGGACGCTCCTGCAAAATAATTCAATTGTATTGCTGCCCATTCTATGC